>Ga0256868_10000258_pt1 | contig 32030 bp, 31 predicted proteins | sample RVTome_13_FD_187341 | JGI IMG/M metagenome (GOLD analysis project Ga0256868, IMG submission 187341) | Soil microbial communities from uranium-contaminated site in the Upper Colorado River Basin, Wyoming, United States - RVT92D227 HiSeq ...
ATGGCATAGCCTCGTTTGAGCTTCAACGCTGTCATTAACGCCACGCAGCAGGACAGACTGATTGTTTACTGGAACACCACTCCGCAGCAGACGGTCACATGCCTCGGCAGCTTCTGGAGTTATCTCCCGGACATGGTTGAAATGCGTATTAAGCCATATAGGACCGTGCTTAGCCAGTGTACTGCACAATTCGTTATCTATGCGCTGGGGCAGCACCACCGGGAACCTGGTGCCGATACGGATAATTTCGACGTGCTTTATCTTTCTTAGTCGGCTAATGATGCTCTCAAGGTGGCCGGTGGAAAGAGTCAGGGGATCACCACCTGAGATAATAACATCCCTGACAGCCTTGTGCTGGCCTATGTAGTCCAGCATGGCGTCGACTTCAGCAGGGGATCGCACCCAACCGCCATTTCGCCATTCTCTCTTACGGGTGCAGTGTCGGCAGAACATGGGGCAAATGTCAGTAAGCACCAGCAGCACACGGTCGGGGTAGCGGTGTACCAGCCCAGGAACTACTGTGTCTTTCTTCTCATCCAGTGGGTCCTCCAGACCCATCGACCCCATGGTCATTTCCATAGGAGAAGGTATCGCCTGCTTTCTTATGGGGTCATCGGGGTCATCAGGGTTGATCAACGATAGATAATAGGGAGTCACAGATAGGGGATAGCGCATGGTCACTAATCTAAGTTGCGCTTGTTCTTCAGTAGATAAAGGAATGAATTGAGCTAGTTGTTCGACGCGGGTGATTCTGTTTCGGAACTGCCACTTCCAATCATTCCAGAGGCTGTCTGGAATATCTCGAAAGAATCTGTATCTAGTCGTGGCTATTCTACTTGGAGGTTCATCCTCCAAATCATCAGAGATGCTGCGCTTGCCGGGAGGTTCCTCTTCAGTGTCGCTGTTGTTACAACTTTCCAGACAGCGCTTCTCTGATTCGAGCACGGACTGACGTTTAAGTTTTACCGATGCCATTTTCACTTTTGTTGCTTTTCCCTCCGTTACAAATAATCTATACTTAGCTGATTTCTGCGATATTCAGGAATTATTTGACCTGAATTCCTTGCCATGTTATAATCTACATGTTTTCAACTATATGAAATAAATTTCTTGACTTAATTGTACAGCCTTTATTGGAGTTGTCAAGGGGTTTTAGCCTTCCCGAAAAAATTTTCAAAAAAACTTTTTTCGGGTGTGATGAGGCCCAGTTCTGAAGAGGTGATGTAATCATGCCGGGATGGAAATTTGTTACTAACCATGCTCTGGTGCTTTGCCAGATTGCTCAACAACCACGGATTACTATTAGGGAGCTTTCTCAGATGATAGGCATTACTGAGAAGGCGATACACAGGATAATCACTGGCCTCGAAACTGATGGCTATGTTACCAAGATAAGAGAAGGCAGACGTCTAAGATATCGAATCAATCCCGATTTGTGCCTCCCCGATGAGATGTTGCAGGACAAAGAGGTCGGTGACTTTCTGGAGGTACTTGGCTGGAAGAGACGGCGCAGGCAAACGCAGAGGAGAGAGTTGGTTGCTGTCGGTGGAAAAACAGGACTCTAGCGAAGCTGCACTGGTTAATCAGCGTGTCGTCACCAAGACCAGGCTTATAATCTTAGTCATTGGGTAGAATCGGTGTTCGTTTAATACCTTAGTGACAACTCTTTCTGTCATTGCGAGGAGCGATAGCGACGAAGCAATCTCTAAGCGAGGCTCCTGCGTCCAATTATAGCGGGCTCCTGCTTCGCGATGACATGAATGGCTAGCGCACCCTTCCTCTGGCAAGCGACGCAAATATGCCTGCGAAGCAGAGAATGGCGAAAATTATGAACGATGTCTTCATACTTTGCTGGAAAAGCGAATAGTATTCGGGCGTAATTTGAACTCTCCCGACGTATAGGGCAAACATTAACATGGCGACTCCCATACTTAAGACCATGCCGACCTGTCGCATCGTCGCCAGCATTGCCGAAGCTACCCCGTAAGCCGTCTTTGGTGCAGAACTCATAACTGCGTTGGTATTGGGAGACACGAAGAGAGCAAAGCCAAAACCAATCAGAATTAAATTGCCGATGATCAGCTTTAATGGGGTTTCTTCATTTAGAAAAATGAAGAGGATAAGTCCTACCGTGTTCAACACCATTCCTGCTGAGGCAATTAGCCTTGGTTCAATCCTGTCCGAGAGCCTGCCGGTAAGCGGTGAAAAAATAGCCTGCACAGCGGGCATGGCGACCAGAATCAAGCCGGCATTTTGAGGATTGAATCCCTTCATATACTGCAAGTAAAGACTTATGAGGAAAGTTACGGCGAATGTCGCACTGTAGTTAATCAACGCCGCCAGATTGGAAAAGGTAAAGGCCTTGCTGTTTAGGAAGAGGCTTATGTCCAGGACAGGACTTCTTGTTCTCGTCTCCCATCTGGTAAATGCTAAAAGCCCGATGGTTCCTCCGATAATCAATCCCGCTCCTGACATCGCTGGCAGGAGTGTGAAGCCGTATACCAGCGCTACCAGCCCAAGGACATAGATTACGGAGCCGGCAAAATCAAATCTCTCGCCCTTTGCTCCTGTCCACTCGCCTTTTAGCTTCCATAAAACGACACCAAGGACCAACAATCCCAGGAGTGCACCTATGAGAAAGATGCTCCTCCAGCCAAGATGCTGGGTGAGAACCCCACCCAAAACCGGACCCAGGGAGAGGCCAAGATATGCTGCTGCAACAATTGTCCCCAGGACCTTCCCCCTCTCGTTGGCGGGAAATACCGTGGTAAGCAGTGCTACTGCGGTCCCGGCAAGCATGGCACCGCCGATTCCCTGCAAGACCCGCCAGGCAATAAGCATGGTGGCGGAGTTTGCCAGTCCCGAAAGAAGGGATGAGAATGTGAAGATACCTATGCCGCAGGCAAAAATCCTCTTCCTGCCATATATGTCGGCAATTCTGCCGAAGGGGACAAGAAGTGCTGCCGAGGACAGGAGGTAAGCGGTAGCAATCCAGCCCAATGTGACTGCGTCCAATGAAAGTTCTTTCCCGAGTGAAGGGAGAGCAATATTCACAGCGGAGGCCATGAAGGGAAAGACAAAGGACGCCATTGTGGTGACAAGAAGTACCGCTCCTTTGCTGGTGCTGTTGCCCGCATGGTCATCCATAATCAGCCAGTTTAACTCATTTACTGAGAACTCTTCTAGTCGTGGTTGACAGACAGCTCACTAGTCAACAGTTGCTTTACCGGAAAGATCGCTGTAAACTTCTGATTCCCTGTAGTCTCATACAGGGACCGTAGGAGAGCGCAAGAATGTTTTCAACAAAGGCCGGGACTACCAAGCTACTGATCGGTGTAGTCGTCGGTTTAATAGTATTCAAAGTGGTTGTCGGCTTGCTAACCCACAGTATCAGCATAGTGGCCCAGGCAGGTGACAGCTTATTGGATTTGTTTGCCGGAATAATTACCTTCTCCGCTATTCGGTTTGCAGCTAAGCCAGCTGATGCCGAACATCAGTATGGTCACGGTAAAGCAGAGGATATCGCCGGCGTTGGTCAGGCGATTCTCATCTTCATCGCCGGCGGGCTGATAATCTATTCGGCAATAGACCGGATAATAACAAAACAATATATCGTTGACCAACCCGAAGCTGGAATAGCTGTGATGGCGGTTTCGATAGTGGTCAGCATCTTTCTCTCTCGTCATCTATTGAAAGTTGCCCGGCGCACTGCCTCAATTGCGTTGGAGGCTAATGCTCGCAATATTGCCGCCGATGTCTACTCCACCTCAGCAGTACTGGTGGGGCTGGCAATACTACGATTCACCGGGCTCGATATAATTGACCCTATACTCGCTATCGCAGTTGCTATTTACATCCTGAAAGTAGCTCTTGATACCGTCCGTAAGCCAGTAGCTGGACTGCTTGATGAAAAGCTACCTCCTTCACAAGAGGCAGTTATCGAAGACTGTTTAGGGAAACACAGCCGTGAGGTGTCCGGCTACCACGCATTACGGACACGTCGAGCTGGAAGCCAGAGCTATATAGACCTTCATCTGGTAATGGCCGGCGACGTTAGTTTGGAGCAGGCTCATCGAATATGCGACCAGATTGAGGTCGAAATACAAAGCGTGCTCCACGAGGCCAGTGTAATCATTCATGCTGAGCCGTGCAACAACGAATGTGAACAGTGCTTGGCAATCTGCTCAAAACGCCGAACTAGCTAAAAGGGACGGCGGTTTGGCCATTTCAAGTTAGGTTCCAGAGTCAAGGCCCTGAGCATCCTCATTGTTGCAACAGCCACTCGCCGCCATAGACTATGGCGAAGCCAATCGCCAGGCAAATCAAGAGTATGATTGGACCTCGGAGAAGGAATTTCTTTATCATGACAACCGGACCCTAGCTTGACTGTTTGTGGGCTTTTGTGGTCTGGGTTCTCTTAGATACAGCGTCCTTGGACACAGCGTCCTTATATACCCTTGCCAGGCTCTTGCCATGCTGGGGCATCTTAGCCTTTTCCTTGACTCGCCGCCTTTCTCTTCGTTCTTGTTTGGTTTTCCTGGCAAGCTGGTTCTGGTCTGAAAGTCGCTCGTTTACCACTTAATTTCGTATGAGCCGAGGATAAAATCGAGGTCATTTTGAAAAGCGGAGAGTTTTTCCTGGGGGAAGAGGGTTTCATCTATGTCAAGGAGCATTTTTGTTTCATCCTGTGGTGAGCCCAGAATATGTACGCTGCCGAACTCCTCTTGGTTTTTCTCTTGTTCGGCCGGCGTTTTTAATGCCAACGTGGTACGCGATTGAGTGTCGCCGCTGGGAAGACCATATGTTTGCGACTCAGTCTCAACGACTACAATCCCTTGTTTCTGCAACAAACCTTGTACCTCATCGCAGAGCATCCCAGGACTTAAGCCCCTATAAGTCTTTTTAATCTGAATTGTCATTTCGTTCTCCTGCCCAGTATTATAGCATTTTCTTTTCTTGGTTTCACGGTTCATATGATATAATTGGAATCTGAAATGAAAAGAGAACTGATGCAAATCTTGGCCTGTCCCGTATGCAAAGGGGATTTGGAGCTTAGGGCGGATGAGGAAAAAGGGGAAGAAATAGTCACGGGTTCTCTGTATTGTTCTAAGTGCAACTATTCTTACCCGATTGTAGATACGATTCCCAATTTGCTGCCGCCGGAACAGCAGGCCTAACTCGAAACCATTCTGCCGCGATCGTGCATTTCCCTTGGAAGCCTTGGTCAAATCTATTCACGTACGAGTCGGGTTCGTCAAGGGGTATACGCAACGCCTGCGGTGGGCGATTCCCAGACTTCCACACTTACCAACTTCACCGGAGACTTGGAAAAGTGGACCTGGAGCGCGTCATAGATAATGGCAGCAATATTCTCACTGGAGGGTCCAATCTTATTAAGAGGAGCCATATCATTAAGGCAGGTATGGTCGAATCGAGCCAGGACTTCTTTGAGCTGCTGCTTTAGCTGTGCGAAATCATAAGCTAGGCCAGTCTCATCGAGCTTGGTTGCCCCAAAACGAGCTACTACCTTGAAGCGGTGACCATGTAACTTCTCACACTTACCATGATAGTTCGGGAGATAATGGGCAGCATCAAAATGATCTTCTACAAATAGCTGATACATCGAATCCTCCTTTATGCTTTCGCACTCCCTTGCGTCCTTCAACATCATTGGCTAATTGGGCGATGCTCTTGCCGAGCTCGGGATGGATTAGGTCCGGGGCGATTTCCGCTAATGGCATAAGAACGAAGGCCCGCCCCTGCAAACGGGGATGTGGAATGGTCAAGTCTTGAGTGCTCATAATCCTATCTTCATAGAAAAGAATATCTATATCTATAGTGCGGGGTGCATTGGCAAAGCTGGGAATTCTGCCCATTTTGGTTTCGACGTCTTTAGCGACATGGAAAAGCTCGGCAGGAAGCAAATTGGTGGCGATGCGGCAGACCAGGTTGAGAAACAATGGCTGTTCCTTATAGCCTACTGGCTCGGTCTCGTAGATTGACGATATCTTTTCAAGATTTGCTTTTGCAGATAGCAGTGCTAAAGCCTGGCAGAGGTTTTCTTCCCGCTCTCCCAGGTTTGAACCCAGACCAAGATAAGCAATAGCCAATTCCCTTAAACGCCTCTCACAACGGCATCACTCATCTTACACACGCGTGTCATCTCCCTGACATCGTGCACTCGAACAATATCAGCGCCCTTGGCAATGCCGATGGCTATGGTGGCAGCCGTTCCTTCCAGCCGCTGGTCGCCGGGTGGAACGAATGCCACGTTATTCGACCTCTGTTCAGGAGTTAAATCGAGCACCCAGCCTATAAAAGACTTGCGTGAGCTACCCAGAAGGATAGGCCTGCCCAGCGCCTTAAGTTCTTCCAGGCGTTGCAAAATTTCCAGATTTTGCTCCTGTGTCTTGCCGAAACCTATGCCCGGGTCGATGATTATATTCTCCCAGGGCATTCCTGCACTTAGCGCTTGCTTGACGGCTCTTTTCAGATCGGAAATAACCGCAGGCACAATGTCCTGGCACGGAGAGTCCCGCTGATTACTCATTAAAACGATCGGCACACCTTTTTGAGCCGCCAAATCAGCCAGCGCGGGCTCTTTCTGCAGTCCCCAGATGTCATTTATCATGTTGGCTCCGGCATTTAAAGCCTGCCGAGCTACCTCTACCTTATATGTGTCCACACTTATGGGTACCGATACCTCCTTAGCCAGCCTTTCCACAACAGGAACTACCCGCCGCAGTTCTTCGTCGATGGAAACCGCGGTTGAGCCGGGGCGAGTGGATTCTCCGCCGACGTCAATTATGTCTGCTCCTTCGGAGGCTAGTCGCTTGGCCCTGGCTATAGCTTCTTCAGCATCGGCTATTCCATCGCCAGAAAAAGAATCCGGGGAGACATTTACCACTCCCATGATGTAGGTGCGCTGGCCCCAGTGAAAAATGCTGGTGCCGCACGGTGTTGAACCCAGATTGCTTGGTTTGTATTCAGGCATGTTATTGATTATAGCAGAGGGAAGCGACTAAACCACCCAAGAAAATCTTGCGATTTTCTTGGCAACCCAGTTAATATAGAGAAATTCTGGTCTGTCCTCGAAAAGTCGTGAGATTTTTTTGGGGTAATTCAGAATAGTGAAGCAAAGTGAGGCAATAGGGTTTTGGCATTTGGACTTGGGATTTTGGATTTGTTTAGAGATTAGATATTAGGATTTGGACTATACGTGGGCAAGACGCTAGCCGAGAAGATTCTAAGCCTTAAGTCACATGGCGACGCCAAAGCCGGGGACGTCGTGATTGCAGGTGTGGATTTGGCTTTTGTCCAGGATACTACCGGACCCCTCACCATAAGACAGTTCAAGGAAAGCGGTTTTGAAGCTCTAGCCAAGCCACAGCAGGCAGTGGTATTCCTGGACCATGCTGCCCCCAGTCCTGCTCAGCAGCTTTCTAATGACCATATCCTTCTGCGCCGCTTCGCTGAAGAGACGGATTGTCACATATACGATGTCGGCGAAGGCATATGCCACCAGCTGGTGGCGGAAAATTTCGCCAACCCTGGGGATATCATTGTGGGTGCCGACTCTCATACTGTTACCGCTGGTGCTTTGGGAGCTTTTGCCACTGGCATGGGTTCCAGCGATATTGCCGTAGCGTTAGCCCTAGGTAAGACCTGGTTTCGGGTGCCGGAGAGTTTTCTCATTGAGCTCAATGGCGCCTTCCCGCGGGGAGTCTATGCCAAGGACTTGGTCCTGTATCTCATAGGTCAGATTGGCGCTGATGGCGCTAATTACAGGGCTTTGGAATTCAGGGGCGAAGCCCTGGCTCGGATGACTATGTCACAGCGTCTCACTATCGCCAATATGGCTGTGGAGGCTGGAGCCAAGGTTGGCCTGTTTCCCGCCGATAAAATCACACGGGACTTCCTTAGAGAGCATGGCCGGGGCGACAAATACAGGCCACTATCTCCAGATGCTAGCGCAAATTACGAACAAGTCATACCCGTGAATCTCAGTCAGCTTGAGCCAATGCTCTCGCTTCCCCACGCTGTTGATAACGTCCGTCCGGTGGCTCAAGTGAAAGGAGTCAAAATCCAGCAGGCATTCATTGGCACCTGTACTAACGGACGTCTGGAGGATATAGCTGTGGCTGGCGAGATTCTTAAGGGCAAGAAAAGACATCCCGGTACCAGGTTGCTTATAGCGCCAGCTTCGAGGCAGGTGCTAATTCAGGCTATGGAAAAAGACTATATCCAGAGCTTAATTGAAGCTGGTGCAATTATTCTACCGCCGGGCTGCGCTGCCTGCCTCGGTCTTCATCAGGGAGTGTTGGGAGATGGCGAGGTTTGCCTGTCCACCGCCAATCGTAATTTCAAGGGAAGAATGGGTAACCCTGAAGCTATGATATACTTGGCTAGCCCCGCTACTGCCGCCGCCTCAGTCATGAAGGGCGAAATTACTGACCCCCGAGAATTTGTGTAATGCCAGATTTAGTGTTAAAAGGCAAAGCCATTAAGCTGGGGGATCATGTCTCCACAGATGATATTATCCCTGGCAGGTTTGCCCATCTGAGGAGCAACTTGCCTGAACTGGCCAAGCATGTCCTAGAGGATGCTGCGCCTGAATTTGCTTCAAAGGTAAAGGCTTTGTCAGTGGCAGGTGGAGGCAAAGCGATCTTGGTGGCGGGCAGAAATCTTGGCCTGGGTTCCAGTCGGGAACATGCTCCGATGGTCATCAAGATGTCTGGGGTCGATGCTATTTTAGCCAAGTCGGCAGCACGTATCTTTTTCCGGAACGCCATAAACCAGGGCATGCCTGTCCTGCTTTGCGACACCGACAAAATCGGGGACGGCGATGAGCTGGAGATAAATGTGATAGATGGTAAGATTGCCAATTTGACTTCCGGTATTACATTAAGCTGTGGCAAGATGCCGCCGATAATGTCTGCCATCCTTAAAGAGGGTGGGCTTATCCCGTACATACAAAAGCATAAGGACTTCAAGCCGCAAAAGCATTACTAGGATGAGGGTTTTGAATTTTGGGGCATTCGGGTCTTGGATTTGTTTAGAGTTTAGAAGTTAGGAATTAGGATTTATTGAGATGCAGCAAAAAGTAACTTTTATCCGTGGCGATGGCATAGGCCCTGAAGTGGCTGAGGCGACACGGCGGGTGCTGGAAGCTACGGGAGTCAGGTTCCAGTGGGACACTGTCATCATAGGGAGTCAGGCTCAAGATAAGTCTGGCACACCTCTCCCTGACCAAGCCCTCCAGTCCATAAGGAAAAACAAGGTCGCCCTTAAGGGACCGGTGACTACGCCCATAGGCACGGGCTTCCGGAGCGTCAATGTCGCTTTGAGGCAGACCTTAGACCTTTATGCCTGCCTCCGTCCTTATAAGGTTTACCCCGGTATAGAAACGCCGTTCAAAGGCGTGGATATAGTGGTGGTCAGGGAGAATACCGAAGACCTCTATGCCGGTATCGAATTTGCCAGAGGCGATTCAGGAACCAAGAAACTGCTGGATCTAGTGCTCGATGCCACGGGAAAGGAGATAAGTAAAGACTCTGCTGTGAGCCTGAAGGTTATATCTCCAACGGCGAGCCGGCGAATTGTCAAATTCGCTTTTGAATATGCCCGACAGAACGGCAGAAGAAAGGTGACTGCGGTCCACAAGGCTAACATACTCAAATTCTCCGATGGCCTTTTCTTGGACACTGCTCGTGAAGTTGCCAGAGAGTATAAGGACATAGAATTTAACGATATGCTGGTGGACGCAATCTGTATGGAGCTGGTCAGGAAGCCCCAGCTATTTGACGTCCTTGTTTTGCCCAATTTGTACGGCGACATAATTTCCGATCTCTGTGCCGGACTGATTGGTGGCATGGGCATAGCGCCGGGAGCCAACATCGGGGATGAAGTGGCTATCTTTGAGCCCACCCACGGCAGCGCCCCCAAATATGCCGGGCAGAATAAGGTCAATCCCATGGCCATGATGCTCTCCGGTGTGATGATGCTGCGTCATCTGGGGGAAAAGGATAGCGCCGATAAATTGGAAAGCGCTATAGCTGAGGTCATAGCCGAAGGCAAGAATGTAACCTATGATTTGAAGCTCCATGCCGCCAGTGCGGTAGGCACCAGCCAGGTCGCCGACGCCGTGATAGCGAAGCTAAAGCGTTAATCTTAACCAGCCGTCTAGAACTCATTCGAGGTTTTTGACTTAGCAGGCATTACAAGCTACCATATGAGCATGAGCACAAAGACTGTGCCTAAGCTAACTCTTTTTCCCCTCATGACTGAGGTAAATAAGCAAAGTCACCTTGTTATCGGTGGCTGCGATGTTGTTGACCTGGCTAATGAATTCGGCACGCCGCTCTATCTTTTCGATGAGTCCACCCTCCGCCATAAGTGTCGTGAATTCAAAGACGAGTTTCGTAAATATTATCCTGATACCCTGGTCATTTATGCCTCCAAAGCCTTCCTCAATAGGGCTCTGGCTCTTATGTTTAAGGAAGAAGGACTGGGGCTAGACGTGGTCTCTGGAGGAGAGCTCAGCATTGCCCACTCTGTGGATTTCCCTCTGGACAAGGTCTATTTCCATGGCAACAACAAGACTGCGGAAGAATTAGATCTGGCACTGGACTGGGGAGTGGGTAGAATTGTGGTGGATAACTTCTATGAGCTTGAACTACTTAACAGGCTCGCCAGAAAGAGAGGAATTAACCAGAATATCTTGCTTCGCCTGAACCCGGGAGTTGACCCCCATACACACCAATTTACTACTACGGGGACAATAGAGAGCAAATTTGGCTTTCCCTTAGCCACGGGGCAAGCCGAAGAGGCGGTAAACCAGGCTTCATCAGCCTCCAACCTCAACCTTCTGGGCTTACACTTCCATCTGGGCTCCCCGGTGTCTGAAGTTCAACCTTATGAATTGGCTATGGAGCCTGTGCTTGGGTTTGCCCGGGGAATGAGCCAAAAATTCAGCTTCGACCTCCGCGAATTCGACATCGGTGGCGGTTTTGCCATTCCGTACACTCTGGACTCCGTAGTGCCCACAATAGCAGAGTATGCCCGTGCTCTGACGGGCAAGTTGAGCAGTCTCGTTTCGGAACTGGGGTTGAGTCGCCCGCGCCTGGTTGTCGAGCCCGGCAGGGCGATTGTCGGCCAGGCCGGGGTGGCATTATACAAGGTCGGGGCGACCAAGGAGATACTGGGGATAAAGAAGTATGTCTGTGTAGATGGCGGCATCAGCGACAATATCCGCCCGGCGCTCTATGGAGCTAAATATGAGGCTCTGGTGGCTAACAAAGCGTTGGAATCAGAAAGAGACATGGTTACCATTGCCGGCAAGCTCTGCGAGTCTGGTGATATTTTAGTGAAGGACATCAATTTGGCTATGGTGCGTCCCTGTGACATCATAGCTATTCCAGTTTCTGGCGCCTATTCCATCCCCATGGCGAGCAATTATAATGCCATGCCCAAGCCAGCTATAGTCATGGTAAAGGAAGGGCGAGCACGTCTTATTCGACGCCGGGAAACTTATCAGGATTTGATGAGTCTGGACGTAATTTAACATGTGGCAAGTTATCGGACAGGATAAAATTCTATCTTTGCTGGATTACAGCCTTAGAACCAATGCTATAGCCCACGCTTATCTTCTGGTGGGGCCGCGGCATGTGGGCAAAGGGACTTTGGCCATCAATCTGGCACAAGCCCTGAATTGTGATGGTCCTGAAGTGCCGTGTGGTGAATGCCGTTCCTGCCAGCGAATCCGGGAGGGCAAGCACGCTGATGTCACACCTATTGGCCTGGATTCGAGGACGGAAATTGGCATTGATGATATTCGAGGCCTGCAACACTCAGCCAACCTGCCGCCATATGAAGGCAAGTGCAAAGTGTTTATCATTGATGAGGCGGAATATCTGTCTACCGAGGCGGCCAATTCCTTGCTCAAGATATTAGAGGAGCCACCCCCCAGGGTAGTTTGGCTTTTGTTAGCTGCTGAAGAGGAGCGCCTCTTGCCGACAGTTATTTCACGGTGTCAGCGGCTGGAATTGAAGCCTGTGCCATCGGACCGGGTGCAGGAGGTGCTCATCCACTCATACAACGTTGATGCTGATAAAGCGAAGCTTTTGACTCAGTTGTGCCATGGCCGCCTGGGCTGGGCAGTGTCCGCTTTGACAAATGACGATATATTGGAGCAGCGCTCTCAAAGGATAGCTAAATTAGTCTCCCTGTTGACTGCCGGCCTAGAGCAAAGGTTTGCTTATGCTCAAGAGCTAGCCAGCCAGTTTAGCCAGGGCCGGAAAGCCGGGGCGGATATAGTAGAGGCCTGGCTCAACTGGTGGCGTGATTTGATGCTCATAAAAGGTGGTTGCAAAGAAGCCATCATCAATGTAGATTATGAGACAGTTTTGGAGGAACAAGCCAGGGGGTTAAGTCTGAGCGAGATCAAAGAGTTTCTGGCTAATCTTGGCTTGCTACAGGAGGCAATCTCTAAGAATGTTAATCCTCGTTTAGCGTTGGAATGGCTGATGCTAAATTTGCCCAGGAGGGGAAACCCCAAGCAACTAAATACGAGATCCTAAACAATAAGGATTTTGAGTTTGTTTAGAGCTTAGAAGTTACGATTCAGGATTTGCACGGCGATGGCTAACATAGTTGGAGTTAAGTTTCGTTCTAGAGGGAAATTGGTCTACTGCGATGCCGGGGAGATATCCCTGCAGGTGAACGATTACGTAGTGATGGATACTGATCATGGTCCTGAGGCGGCCAAAGTCGTTACTCTGGAAGCACCGTCTGAACCAGGTGAGCAGTTTATGAAGGTAGTGCGTAAGGCGGAGGCGAAGGACTTAGAGGAAGCTCGGCAGAACCTGGAAGAAGAAGCCCTAGGCAAGTGCCATGAAATGGTCGCCCAACTTGGTCTAAAAATGAAGCCACTGGCGGCCCGCTATGATTCTGAGGCCGAGCGTCTGACCGTATTCTTCAGCGCTGAGGAGAGGGTGGACTTCCGGGACTTGGTTCGGAAATTGAGCCATGCCTTGGAAAGGCGGGTGGAGTTAAGGCAAGTGGGGGCAAGGGATGAGGCTAAGCTGTTGGGTTGCATGGGCAAGTGCGGCTATCCCTTGTGTTGCCAGAATTTCCTGACCAGCTTTGCCTCAGTATCCATAAAAATGGCCAAGGAGCAGAGCTTGGCCCTGAATCCTATGAAGATATCGGGCATCTGTGGAAGGCTGCTTTGCTGCCTGGCATATGAAAGTAAAGACTATGCAGCGATGAGAAAGAAGATGCCTCAGCCGAAACAAGAGATATCGACACCCTGGGGTAAAGCCAGGGTAATCGGCATTGACTTGTTCAAAGAGACGGTGACAGTACAATTATTGGATAATGAGGTGGTTAAAGAGGTAGCTCTGGATGAATTGGTCCGGCCGGAAGAGAAGTCTTATAAGGAAGCTGATCAGACCTAGGGTGAATCGAGGTCAAGTCAATTCAGAGATGGTAGATATTTCTGCCACTCGCCATGATTGTTGAGAAGGTTATAGGGAATATAGAAGCCATTGTTGCGGGGAGGATGCGGCTGGTGCAGCAAGCTCATTCTTGCTTCATCCGGTGTACGTCCACCTTTGTGCCTGTTGCAGGGAATGCAGGCGCTGACCACATTGTCCCAGACGTGCTTTCCACCTCGCCGCCGTGGAATAACGTGGTCTAGGGTAAGCTCCTTAGTCTGGCGGCCACAATACTGGCAGGTGTATTCGTCACGGTTAAATACCTCGGACCTGCTCAATTTCTTCTGATGTCGGGGACGACTGACCATGTAGACGAGGCGGATTACTGAAGGTATCTGAAATACGCAGTTAGCAGAGTGAAGCTCACCTCTGTTGTTCTCCAGCACCTCGGCCTTGCCCCGAAAAACTAGCACTACAGCCCGTCGGGTGCGACACAGGTTAAGAGGCTCATAACTCTGATTCAGCACTAAAACAGGAGAATCTATCATAGCTACAATCCAGTTACTAAGTTTGGCCTAAGAATTCCGTTCTCACCGTTTGATTCCTTGGTTATTTTAGCAAGCCTTTCTGGCCAGCGCAATAATTTGTACTCGTTCATCTCTGAAAAAGCCGACCTCGTCGAGCGCTATCAGGTCCCTTTAAGTCTTTGCCTGGCTTTCTTTGATAGCACCGGAATACTTGTCAGGCGCCCATATCCCAGAATTTCGCCATAAACACTCATAACGCAACCATCATTGTGTCCTTTCATGACTTATGCGTCACTAATCATATGGACGAGTACAACATGTTGCCAGGACTATACGGGGGTGATATAATGGTGTAAGTGAGACATTATGTAAAAACTAGATTATTGCGGGGGTTTTAGGGCAAGCCTGCGACTACAGTATTGGCGGGGGCTGCCCGGAGAACCTGCTGACCATTTGAAGAAATATCTGAACAGGGGGAGTGACCGACAAAGGAAATAAGGGAACGAATGAAGAAGGAGGTTAAAGGTCCCATGGGAGGAAAATTTAGAGTAATAACACAGGTTTTTTGTGTCCTGGTATTGACGCTGAGTATGAGCCTGGCGGCAGCGATGCCTGTGATTGCAGCTGATTTCCCCAGCATCTCACCGACAACAGCCGAATACGACCTGGATGACCCGGCTGAAGTCGTGACCGCCATCACCTGGGGCGTCGCTAGCAGCATAGTAGCCGTCACCGATGACGATGGTCATACTTTGACACAAGGCCTGGGCAGCGACTACATAGTACTGGTTAAGCATCTAATCATCTTGAATAATTATCTTAAGAACGAGCTCAAGGATATCGGGGACAGCGTGGAGCTAGTCATAAAATTCGATGTCGGCGCTGCCACATTGAACATTACAGCAATCGGCACTCAGCCGTCTGTCTCTCCAACAACAGCCCAATACAATATGGACAGCCCGGCTGACGTCAAAACCACCGTCACCTGGGGCATAGCCACATCAGTAGCGTCTATCGTGGATGATGAGGGGCACACTTTAACAGGGAGCGAATACTCTGTGACTGCTATCACCCCCGGGGTGTCTGCAGACGTGACCATCCGGAGTGGTGCTTACCTGGCAGGCAAGCTCACGGATATCGGGGACGATATAGTACTGACCATCAGATTTAATGTGGGTAACCCGGCCACTTTTACTGTCACAGCAACTGGCACCCAGCCTTCTATCTCCCCGACAACGGGCCAATATAATATCGACAGCCCGGCTGATGTCACGACAACGATTACATGGGGTACTGCCTCTAGTGTAGCTTCCATCGTGGATGATGATGGGCACACTCTAACGTGGATGGAGTACAACGTGACGCCTATCACTGCGGGGGTGTCCGCGAGCTTGACCGTCCGGAGTAGTCCATACCTAGCGGGCAAGCTCACAAATATCGGTGACAAAGTAGTGCTAACCATTAAATTCAATCTCGGTAACAATGCAACTTTTGAAATTACGGCTACCGGAGTCAATGCCGCGGTCTCTCCGCAAACAGGAAATTATGACCTGGATAATCTGGCTGACGCTAAGACCACGATTACATGGAATACTGCCACCATTGTAACGTCCATCGTGGATGATGATGGGCACGCTCTGACTGGAACCGAGTACACCTTGACTCCTGTCACCCCCGGGGTGTCCGCAAATCTGACCGTCTTGAACAGTACATACCTGGCAGGTAAGCTCACGGATATCGGAGATAGGGTGGTGCTGACCATCAAATTCGATCTCGGCGCCGATGCGACTTTTACCGTCACGGCTGTCGGAGTCCAGCCGAGGATCTCTCCGCAGACTAAGGACTACGACCTGGACAATCCCGCCAATGCCGCAACCACCGTAACCTGGGGTACTGCCACTGCCATAGTTTCCATTGTGGATGACGATCGCTATACGCTGGTAAAAGACACTGACTACACTGTGACCGCTATCAATGCCGACAGCGCCACCTTGACCATCCTGGTGGAGCCCTACCTTGAGGGTAAGCACATAGATATCGGGGATAGCGTAGTGCTGACCATCGACTTTAATGTTGGTGCCGATGCCACTCTTACCATCGCATCTATGGGAATTCAGCCCAGCATCTTTCCGGTAACAGCCGATCACGACGTCATTAACCGGAATAATGTATCAACGACCATTACCTGGGGGAGCGCCACATCAATAGTCTCTATCGTAGATGATGGTGGGTACCTGCTGGCGGAAGGCGTGAACTACGCCGTGATTCCTATCACCCCCGGAGTGTCTGCAAATCTGACCATCCTGAGTAGTACATACCTCTCAGGCAAGCTCAGGAGTTTCGGAGAAAAGCTGGTGTTGACCATCGGCTTTGACGTCGGTAGAGATGCTACCTTGACCATTACTGTGCCTGAAGTATGCTTCATCGCCACCGCAGCTTATGGCACGCCAATGGCCGAGGAAATACAGGTTCTCCGTGAGTTCAGAGATGAATACCTGCTGACCAACCCGCTGGGGCAGGCCCTGGTAGACATCTATTACGGAGTCAGTCCACCAGTAGCTGAGTTCATAACTGAGCATCCCAGCCTGAAGCCAATAGTGAGGGCTGGGCTGTTGCCCGCTGTGGCCATGAGCGACGTAGTCGTCAACACTACCCCGTTTGAGAAGATGGTTATAGTAGGCCTGTTGGTTCTGGTTTCGGTGGTGGTGGCTGTATGGGCGACAAGGCGGCGAGGCAGAGGCCCGGAGTATACCCGAGGGTAAACAGCCTATTTGGCGAATGTAATATCTCCGCGACCCTGCGGTAATGCTCTGCCAGCACATACCCCTTCGTTCTCTGAGACTGTTTAATCGTCCCTCTGACCCTGAGTTAGAAGAAGGGGCTCCAAATGCTATCCTGAACAAGAAGAAGGATTCAGGGCCAAAAGAACCGGTACCATGCTAAAATCTCAATTGATGTTACGCACGTCTTATATCATCCGTCGTATGCAGTATGAGGATATCCCCCAGGTAGCCCAAATTGATAGAGAGGCTTTCCCTGGTGAGTGGGTGTTTCGTTCTCAAGCAGCATATAAGCAGGACCTCGACAATCCCTCCATCCGCTATATAGTGGCTTGCAGGGATAAGCATGCGACAGAATCCGGAGGACAGGTGATGCCAAGACCCTCCTGGTTCAAACGGGTCTTCAGTTATGAGCGTCGTCTTAACACACGAGAGTATATAGTTGGCTTTTCTGGGTTCTGGATGATGGTGGGGGAGGCGCACATCATCGCCATTGGTGTGAGAAATGGTTATCGTAAACTTGGCATAGGAGAAGGTCTGCTCATCGCAACCATTGAACTAGCACAGATACTGAATGCCAATATAGTCACTTTGGAAGTGCGTGCCTCCAATATGGTAGCTCAGGAACTTTATAAGAAGTATGGCTTCCGAGTGACAGGGAGGCGACTGAGGTACTATTCCAGCGATGGAGAGGACGCCATAATCATGAGCACGGATGGTATAACCTCTCTCCCATTTCAAGCATCTTTTCAGCAGTTGGGAAAGGACTATGCGCAAAGGCACCGCGAAATTCTTGCCCAAGTCCCCTAACTGTACTTACTCAGGATGGCCTTGAAGGAATCTATAACAAGGCCCAGTTGCTGTCTATCGGCGGCGAATGTGGAGAGTTTGAAAGACCTGGCCAAACCTGGCTGTGGTCCCCAAATGCCTCTCTCCTTTAGTTCTTTATACAGGAAATATCCCTTCTCTCGAACCCGCTTGGAGATTTCGTAGAGCTCCGGGGCGTCAAAGTGCAGCAGGTCATGCCTGTGTGGTCTCTCGCCTAATTGTGTAAAGCCTAGTTTCTCAAGTTCCGCGGAGAACCACTGTGCTTTAGACACTTGCTCATTCCAATGGGCAACTCTTTCTTTCACAAAGGGAAACGAAGCCATGAGTGTCATCAAAGGAACCCCCCTGACACTGCAGCCGAGAAGCTCAATATCTTTATTGGCGTGCCTCCCCGATTTTCTCAACACTATCTGTTCCCATTTCTTCTTCATTCCTAATACCCCGACAGGCCCGGCGGAAGCCATACTTTTGTGCCCGCTACCGATAATGAAATCAGCCCCTGTCTCTACCATGCTTATCGGCATTCTGCCTACAGCGTATGCCCCGTTGAGAATATAGGGGACATTGTATTCTTGGGCGATCTCTCCTAGTCTTCTGGCATCAGGAAGATTGCCATAATTACCGTCGGGATAAGTCAATAGAATCAGCTTAGGGGCATGTTGCTTTATTAGCGTTGCGTATTCGTTGACGTCGACCCTGAATTCCGGATGGCCGGAGTTAGGTACCTCGATTATGCTCAAGCCCACCCTTTCAGCAGCTACGAACGTTGTGTAATGTCTGTTGGCATCAACAAGAATCGAGTCCCCCGGCCTGGCTAGAGAATGCATCACCATGAACTTGGCCTCTCGGGCCCCGTGGGTTATGGTGGCAACTTCACAGCCGAGGAAGTGGGGTAGAAGCTCCTGGACGAATTCTCGGATAGGGGGATTGGTCACATTGCATAGACTGCCCTCGCAAAAGTCACACACAGAATATCCATCCCCGAATTCCGCCAAAGCCTCCCTGGCGGCCTCCGTAAGCATGCCGCCGGTTTGCAGCGGCATGAGGTTAATGAGCCCCTTATGTTCCCTTCGCAACCTGCTGAGCTTCTGTAGTAACTTACTGCTTTTCTGTTCCATTTTTCCCCTTGCGATGACGATTACAGGCTATCTCGTAGTTTCCTGGCTTCTATGGCCACAAATACAGCGCCCCTGACCCCTATCTTCCTATTCTGCCCTTCAATATGTTGTCTGACAGCCTCGGGGATCTCCAGGTTAAGGTCGGAGAGATGTTTTATTCCCTTGACCTGATAAGTTAGGCTATCGCTGCTATTCTCTATTGCCGCTGCGGCACCCATGGCGATAGCACGCATATAGTTTATACCTGTGTACGTTCCTGAGGGCACAACATCGCTATAAATAGAGCCACTGGCGACGCAGATCTCGTTGAAACCGGCCGGGCCGATTAGTCTCTTGCCGGTCTCTTTCTCGACAACTTTCACCTCGATAGACTCGTCTTTCCAGGCCAGAAACTCACACGGGGCAATCTCGTCTTTGTACTTCCGGGCGATCTCCTCGATTGTCCTGGCTATTACCTGCCCCCTGGCTGTCCGAGGGCTGGCTATGTAGCTGATAGATTTGGCTATCTCCTCGTCAGAATACTCGACTACGGTAAACTGGGGGTATGCCAGCTTCCTGACATCGTCTATTTCATAAATAAGCATCCCCAATCGCTCGATGCCGAATCCGGCGTTGAACACAGGGTATTTGATATCGAAGTTAGCCAGGGCCACGGGTGAATACATCCCGATGTCCGCTATTTCGAGCCAGGTGCCTTTGTGTTTAACGAAGACCTCCTCTTCCTGCCCCGGGGCATAGTACTTGGACGTTGCTGTCTTGGTCTCGAATTTAATGTCGGAGAAGCCATATTGCTGCATAACATTCCTGGTCATTGTCCTTCCCGCATCCAAAGACATTTGGGGGTCCATAACCACAATAGATGCGGAGTGGTGGACCCGCAAATGATGGGCATCTTCTCTCTGTTCGTTGCGATATCTGGGGCCCACGGAGAATAGAGCCACTGGAAAGCTGAGTTTGTCCTGTAGTGCTGCTAAGGTGTGAAACCAGGTTGCTGTCATGTGACTTCTCAGAGTCTTGCTGGAGGGCACTGGCTGCAGTTCTTTTATCTCGGGGAAAACCCTGTCCATGAGTTCCGTAGCCTGGTAATCGGTGATACCCAGTTTGGCGATAAGCTCTTCTATGAGATTGTCAGCCTCAATTTCCCCCTTCTTGTAATGCCTCAAGATGGTCTGCAATTTCCCAGTGTCCATCCCCTCGGCTATTTTCTTTATCTCGACTATCCTTCTTGCGCTCAACCCGATGTCAGGGCGGGGCAGTTCAGCTAGATAGAAAGCCCTGTCGAGGATGACCCGAGCTTCCGGTCCATACTGCTTGACCACATCGCTGTCGGGCAGCAGTGTGAGATTCTCGACCTCGTCAAAGCCCAGGTTTAGCAAAATCTGACGTGATTTTTGGATAAGTTCCCGGACAAGATGGGGTTTACCTTTCTTCTCCAGAGAGACTTCCGTGCCGGTGGGGATCAACTTGGCCGTAGCTATCCAGGCCTCGGTAAAATTGCTTTTTGCCTTGGACTTTATTTCCCCCGTATCGAAGGCTGCCATAGCGCAAAGTATATCTCAAATGCTGAGACAGTAGCTAGCCTTCTATTGCTTCTTGTCCTTTGGGGTATCTTCCACCTTCTCCACTTCGATAGTGCATTCTGTGACCAGTGCGGCAATTGCTCCCAGGGCAGCCAGTACCGGAGCCGCCAGGGCCGTTACCGCAGCTACACCAACGCCTGCCGTCAGCGGGATGTCTATTAAGGGGCGTCCCTTATGTATTAGACGGACTCTCCTAATATTTCCTTGATGTATTAGCTCCTTGATCTTCTCAACCACCTGACTTCCATCTACTGTGAACTTCTCAGTTGCCATTGTCCTTGACCTCCTTATTCAAACTTCGTAGCGTGACCCTTAGGGTCGTGCTGCCCGAGGCTGAAGCCTCGCACTACGTCATTTGGCTTTGACGCACCGCAGCAAATATTGCTTCAGCATATTCAGTGCGGCTTCAGCCGCATCTCGCTTGTTTTCTTCCCGGTTTCCCTGAAAGACATGTTTCTCACTCAAGCTCTCATTTCTTGTTGCCAGGCCCAGGTAGAACAAGCCCACTGGTTTTTCGGGGGTAGCTCCTGAGGGACCGGCAATCCCGGTATTGGACACGCATATATCCACATTGAGGAGCTTCCTGCCCCCTCGAGCCATTTCCAGGGCCGTCTGCTCGCTCACTGCGCCATAGTTTTCAAGAATTGTCTTCTTTACCCCCAGCAGGGCGATCTTTGCTTCGTTGCTGTAAGCTACTACCGAGCCCTTGAAGTAATCCGAGCTACCGGGGACATTAGTTATCCTGTCAGCTATCCTCCCGCCGGTAGCTGACTCTACAGTGCCGATGGTCAACAACTTCCCTGTTTTGGTTTGGTATTCTCTTATTAGCCGGGCAATTTCTGCTTCCAGTTCTGCCATTATTGGTTAATTTTAGCACGTCTCCTTGCTATAATTCAGCGATGGCTGAACTGAGTGACACCATCACCTTTCTGGGCACTGCCGGCGCCAGATTTGTCGTGATTCGCCAGTTTCTCGCTTCCGGAGGCGCCTGGCTTAACCTGGGTGACACTCAGATACTCCTTGACCCCGGTCCTGGTTCTCTGGTCCAGGTTGCCAGGAGGAGACTGGACCCTACGAAACTCGCAGCTATTATCTTATCTCATAAACATCTAGACCACAGCGGGGACATTAACATCATGATTGAAGCCATGACCGATGGAGGGACAAAGAAGCGCGGCATGGTCTTTGCTCCCGCCGATGCCCTGGACCAAGCCCCGGTTGTCCTTTCTTATCTACGGTCTTATCCCCAGACCATACAGGTCTTGACTGAAGGAGGATCTTATACAATAAACGACGTTTCTTTTAAGACCCCGATCAGACACAAACATCCCGTGGAAACGTACGGCTTTATCTTCCAGACGCCGCGGCATACTTTCTCCTGGATTGTTGACACCAGATACTTCGATGATTTGGCCAGTCACTACGAAGGCGATTTGCTGATTATCAATGTGGTCCGATTGAATCCCGGAGCTCCTCTGGACCATCTAGCTCTCTCTGAAGCACGGAGCATAATCGAGCAAATAAGGCCAAGAGCGGCCATCCTTACCCATTTCGGCATGACCATGTGGCGGGCTAAACCCTGGGAGCTGGCTCAGAGACTAAGCGAGGAGACTGGGATCACGGTTGTTGCCGCCAGAGATGGTATGAAGTTCGATCTGGCGCAATTGAAAGATGATAAGATACAAGCTCTACCGTAGCAAGTCCTAACTCACCATCGTCCTTCTGAATAACATAATCCCGGCAGCAAATAGGACGATTGTCCAGCCAATAAGCCAGTAAATATCGAGTATGATAGCTGAGAAAGAGGAGCCGTTAATAATAGCCCGGGAGGCGTCCATGGCATGGATGAAGGGAAGGGCTCCAGCAATGCTTTTGAGAGCCGCAGGCATACGATCCACTGTGAACCAGGCCCCGGAAATCATGGCCATGGGGACGATGAAGAGCCAGGAAATACCCGCCTGAGACTCGCTTTTGATTAAGCTGCCGACTATCATGCCTATCCCGATAGAGCAAAGCCCGATAAGAAAGAAGATAAGAAACGCATACCCCAGATTGCCGACAATGGTCAAGCCCAGCGCCATTCCCACGCCAAGATAAACCAGTGTGGAAACTATGAGCACCGGGATAAAGGGCAAGGAATAGCCCAGAATGAAGTCCGAGGGTCTGGCTGGGGTAGTGAACATTCGAGACAGAAAGCCCTTCTCCCTATCACCGGCAATTATTCCCGCCGCTGTGGAAATCAAAATCATGAGTCCGTAGACAGCTATCCCGGGAAAGTAGAAATTGACAGCCATATTCTTTATTTTGCTTTCCGTTCCTTTTAGCTCGACATTTAGAGAGGGAACCACTCCCAGGAATTCAGAGCCAGCAGCCTCTATCATAGGTTTTAATTGTAGACCTATCATCGGGTCTGCTGCCTTGTAGACTAACTCTAAGTTGATAGATTGTTGGGTCTGTTGTGCCTGCTCGAATCCCGAGGGAATAAATAAATAAAATGATATTCTGCCGTTCTCCAGGTCTTCCTGGGCCTGAGATTTTTCACTGTATATCGGCTCATTCAATTCGATAGCACCCACAATTCCAAGATACTGTACAAAGAGAGAGGACTTTTGGGAGCCGTCTTCGTCCGCTATGCTCAGCGCAATAGGGCCGGCCTGTCCCCCACCAGCGGCGGCGACAAATACCAACATAAAGGCAACGGGCATTCCCAGGAGAAAGCCTAGAAGAACAGGGTTTCTAGAAATCTCCTTCAAATTCCTTTTGCCGATTTCCCAGAACTTCATTTCCTTCACCTCTCTTCTAGTCTCTAAGCTTCTTTCCCGTTATCTGGATAAAGACGTCCTCCAGAGTTGGCTGCTCTAAGGCAGCAGAGTAGACGGTAACTCCTCGGGAATGGAGATGGTTTACTATCTCTTTGAAGTCCAGGTCCTTATGGGAAATCTTAAGCTGCCCCTTGGTCACCGCAACCCTGGAATATTTGTTGTGCAAATCCGCTATGACCTCAGCGGTGAGGCTTTCCGTTGAGACGACCATGTTTCGCATCCCAAAGAGATTTTTCTTTAGCTCTTGAGATGTCCCGAGAGCCACAACCCTTCCCTCGTCAATAATCCCTATTCGGTCGGAGAGTGAATCCGCTTCCTCCATATAATGAGTAGTGAGAAGGATAGTCTTATTTCCCTTAAGCCCAGCAATATGTTCCCAGATGGCTCTTCTTGCCTGGGGGTCGAGGCCCAACGTGGGTTCATCCAGAAATAATACCTGAGGATCAGAGACGAGCGCCATGGCTATACTGAGCCTCCTTTTCATCCCTCCGGAAAACTTCCGCACTTGGTCTTTAGCCCTTTCCATAAGCCCCATCGTCTCCAGCAGTTCCGTCGACCGCCTTTTTACTTGGCTAGAGCTCAGGCCATGGACCCTGGCAATCAGAGCCAGGTTTTCCCAGCAGTTAAGGCGCTCAGAGAGGATGGTATCCTGTGGCGATACCCCAATGAGCCTTTTGACCGCGAATGGTGTTTTAACTACATCATAGCCCAATATAGAGGCACTCCCCTTTGTTGGCTTTAAGAGGCAACACAACATCCTGATGGCGGTCGTCTTCCCTGCGCCGTTAGGACCGAGGAGAGAGAAAAGCTCGCCCTTCTTTATCTCCAAATCAACCCCGTTTACCGCTACTAAGCCATCAAACTCCTTGGTGAGCTTGAAGGTTTGTACTGCATTCATTTCTTTGCTTCTCATTCTACAAATAGTACTACAGTTAATGTTCTAGAGACAATGGCCTGTAATCGCGGGAAGATGGACTTCAGTCTTATCCATCGGCGCTTCTAGGTTTTTCACCGGGCCGAAAGGTTTTGAGTATATTCAAGGAAGGTTCCAGCCCTAACTCCCAGACGTATGATGTATCGACCACATCTGGATTATTGCATTTCCAGCATCCCTTCGTGACGTTTGCCGCCTGCCGGCGATCCCAGTTTTTCATTATATCATCGAACGGGGAAGCTCTCACATTTCCATAAGGTTTGTCATAGTTGAAGCAGTTCGTTACGTTGCCCTCTGGAGTCACGGTTACGTAGACAAAAGGGACACGGCAAACATAATGCGTCATATTCAACAGGTATCTCTGCAGATAGGTTCGGGAATTATTTATGGAATAGCCCTTCTTTTTCAGGGCAAGCAACTCTCTGGCTGCTTGTTGCTCTGACTCTCGCGATGCTAGAGTTTGCTTGTTTGTCTCACCGGTCTCTTTCAAAATCCCTTCCTTTGCCGGGCAGACCCAGAGCGATACGCCGAGTGAGCGGGCCAGGTCTGCCATCTGCCCCATCATATTCTCATTTCCCCGATGGAGGAGACAATTGATTACGATCTTCTCGGGAGAGTTCATCCTCTTTAAGATCTCTATGCCCTCAACAGCCCTGGCGAAAAGCCCCGGCATGCCCCTGAAAGAATCGTGGCCCTTGCTGTCCGGATAATCCAGTGAGACTATAATAGAGTGGACTTCTTTGCCGATTTCATGGGCTCTGTCCGGTAGCAGAAGTCCATTGGTGATCACGGTCGTCATCATTCCGTTTTCGCGGGAGGAATGGCACAGCCGGCCAATGTCCTGCCGCAAGAGGGGCTCTCCACCCCATATCGCATTTAATATGAATCCTGCATCCTTCGCGCCTCGATAGAGCCGTTCGATCACGCTCGTTTCAAGCTCGTCCGCTTCATTATCACGCCAAATACAGGTCGGGCACTTGCAGTTGCAGCGTCCTGTGACCAGATGTGAGAGAAAAAACGGGCCCCGCCTGCCCAAACGACTTGCCAGTATAGTCCTGACGAAGCGGGCAATGTCGCTCCAATTCCATTGCGCTCTCGAATCTGGTTGCCCTTCTAGCATGTCAGGAACCCCTCTTCTGGCATATGAGCTAGCTCCGAAATTTGCTGGTGACCACGAAAACCGCAGGATCTTCGTGGACGGAGTCAAAAATCAAAAGCTTCTTGGCAACGACATATTTTCCCAGGGAGTTTCCCCTCAAGTATCGTCTGCGCTGGAGCGTTTCACTTCCGTGTTCGGGATGGGAACGGGTGGTTCCACTCCGCTCAAGTCACCAAGAAGCTCTCTGATTAAGTATAGCCTATTCCAGAAAGAATATGCAAGTTTGTGTCCTGGCTCAACACTTGAGTGACACTTCTGTCCTCTGATGAGACGATGCGAACGGGTCCTTTCGACATTTGAGCTTTGTCATTTGGAATCTGGCCAATGGGATTGCCACGCCCCGACAAGTCGGGGCTCGCAATGGCAGGGTGGTTATTACCCAACGTTACAAACACATAAGCGTCGCCCATATGCCTGAACTAGATCAGCCTGTACAGAGAGAGCCTTGAATAACATCGTGACGTAGCTCTCACGAATTGACGAGCCCGAATAAGTATCTGTATAATGCTGGCGCTATTTCAAAATGACGCAGGACAGTCTGAGCAAGGAAGGCGGCCGCACAGCCGCCAGCATGCTTTCTTCTGTGCTAAGGGTCTTGGATGCCGAGAATCGGCTACTCGAACGCGCTGACCAGAAGGCGATATCACTGCTCTCTGCTCTGGGTGTGTTCATGGTCTTCTTCATCGTCTACCACCGCGTCATCCCGATTAATCTGTTCACTGTCATACTGCTCTCGATATACTTCGCCGTCGCTCTAATGGCTATAGTGAGCCTTATCCTGACGGTGCGCCCCAGAATCCGCTTGGTTGGGGAGGAAACAGAAGACATTGATAAGCCAGCCACATGTGAACCGGCCTTCTTCGTGGGAATCTGCAAATTCCCGACCTTGTCGGCTTACAGACAGGCTCTTCAGGATATGATAAAAGACGAGGCATCTACTATTGATGTTTATACCAGGCAGATCTTCAGCCTGGCCCGAATCAACGCAGCGAAGTATAAGAATATCCAGCGTGCCGTCCTTCTGGTCACCATCGCACTGGCGGTGGAACTGGCTCTTGTGGCTTACTTGTTTATCTACTATCACGACCAGGGGGCAACACTTCTGCCGCCGATTACCGGCTAGGATTTGGAGCCAGATTCTCGTTTCAATCACCTTTCCAAATCAGAGCCTTTCTGATTGATGAAACGATTTGCAGCGTTCCTGTGGTATAATTGTCGCCAAGCTTCACAGAAAAGAGGTTCGTCTTCATGGACTGGGGAATGCAAAACCGTCTGGCACAGCTAATTCAGGCGGATGGTCGCTGTTTGTTCCTGCCCGTGGATCACGGGTATTTTCAGGGTCCTATCAGAAAATTGGAGGACCCCCGTAAAACTCTCGAACCGCTTCTCCCTTACACTGATGCCATCTTCATTACCAGAGGAGTTTTGAGGTCATGTGTAGACCCCGACAAGACGAAACCAATTATTCTTAGAGTATCCGGCGGCACCAGCATGGAAGGAAAGGACCTGGCTCATGAGGGGATAACTACGTCTATGGAGGAAGCCATTCGACTCAATGCCTGTGCCGTGGGCATCTCCATCTTCGTGGGGTCCGATTATGAGCATGATTCCTTGCTGAATCTGGCCAGGCTTGTTGATGAAGGAGAAAGGTATGGTATCCCGGTCATGGCAGTTACTGCGGTGGGCCGAGAGCTTGAAAAGCGTGATGACCGCTATCTTTCTCTGTCATGCCGTATTGCCGCTGAGCTGGGCGCTCGAGTGGTCAAGACCTATTACTGTGAGAAATTCGAGAAGGTTATCAAAGGCTGTCCCGTTCCCGTAGTCATTGCCGGCGGGCCCAAGGTACCTACAGGATACGAAGTACTTCAATTTGTTTATGACGGCATTCAGGAGGGCGCTATAGGTGTGAATCTGGGCAGAAACATCTGGCAGGATGAGCACCCGGTAGCCATGATAAAAGCCATCCGCGCCATTGTCCATGAGAACGCTACTCCTGAGCAGGCCCAGAAGTTGTACGATAGCGTGAAGAGCGGGAAAGCATAGCTACTGTGTCCCTGGAGTGCAAGAAATCCTAAATCCCAAGCACTAAATCCTAAACAATATCGAACGACCAAAATCCAAATGACCAAAACAGTTTAGAGATTCGAATTTTGAAATTAGGATTTGTTTAGAACTTAGAGTTTAGGATTCAGAATTCATCGTGGCACTGTGGTCTGCTGAGGGGAGAATGTCATGCGCGTAGCTATGTATTATAGCAACCAGGATGTGCGGTTGGAGGAGATGCCTGTACCGAAGATTGGTCCCGGCGAGGTACTGATGCGAGTGGAGGCCAGCGGCATCTGTGGCACCGATTTGCTGGAATGGTATCGCCGGCACAAAGCACCTTTGGTCTTGGGTCATGAAGTTGCCGGCGTGATTGAGGCTGTGGGGAAGGGGGTTAAGCATCACAAAGTGGGTGAGCGGATTTGTGCCGCCCATCATGTCCCCTGTAACGCCTGTCATTATTGTCTCAGCGGACACCACACCGTTTGCGATACTCTGCGCCGGACGAACTTCGAGCCCGGCGGCTTTGCCGAATATGTGCGGCTGCCACGCATCAATGTCGAGCAGGGCCTATTCCCCTTACCTGACGAAGTATCTTTCGAGGAGGCGACCTTTGTGGAACCGCTGGCTTGCGTCCTGCGCGGGCAAAGACTAGCCCATGTGCAGCCCAGGCAGACTGTGCTCGTCATCGGCAGCGGCGTGGCCGGGCTGCTCTATATACAACTGGCCCGTACCTCAGGGGTCGGCTACATTATGGCCACGGACATTGTGGATTATCGGCTGGAGGCAGCGCGAAAATTTGGCGCTGATGTTGCCGTCCATGCCAGAGATTACACGCCGGCATCTCTGCGACAGGCGGCCTATGGTCGTCTGGCTGACCTTGTCGTGATATGCAGCGGGGCGACGTCAGCTATAAATCAGGCATTGGAGTCGGTGGAGCGGGGAGGCGCTGTTCTGTTCTTCGCCCCCACAGAGCCCGGGGTCAGCATTCCCCTATCAGTCAACGACCTCTTTTGGCGCAACGAGATAACGCTCACCAGCTCCTATGGCGGCAGCCCTGCGGATTATGCCGCAGCACTGGAACTGATAGGGGCTGGCAAAATACGTGTGCGGGAGATGATCACCCACCGGCTGGGCCTCGCGGAAACAGGCCTCGGATTCCAGCTTGTCGCCCGGGCTCTGGACTCTCTAAAAGTGACTATCGAGCCGCAGAGGTAGCTGGCGGCTGCTTACAGGCAGGCGACAACATCAGGTAGCAATCCGGCGTTTTGTTGGGTCACTTCTCGTCAGGTTGTTGCATCACACCCGTCTCTGGCTCTAGGGATGACGGTCAAGGAGGTGCTGAAGCCTAAGATAGCCAGGCAATTTGGCAGGCCTTTCATTCTTCTCACCCGGTCGTTATCCCGCCGACTCTTCTCGTCTCCTGCGGTAGTCCAGGTCTATTCGCTCAGCCTCGCTCACCAGGCCCTCCCATTCGGCCGTCAACCTCGCCACGTTTTCTCTTAACGTCATATATTCACGGTTCACAGCAATTACGTTCCGGGAATCCTTGTAATGGGAGGGATCTGCCATCATAGCTTCGATTTCTGCAATTCGCCCTGTGTTCGCTGCCATCTCCTGCTCTATTTGTGTGATGCGCTCCCTTACCGGCGACATAGCGCGGTAGTACTCGTTCCGCAGTTGGCCCTCGAGTGCTTTGCGTTGACGCCTTCTCACGGTCGTTGGTGGTTGATATAACTGCCCTATGTGAGGCCCGGTTTCCATTATTTCCACTTGACCGTCCGGCGACCTGTGCCGCCATAGATAATCATCGTAACTACCTGGGAAAACCGTTACCTGGCCATCCCGCACTTGAATTATCTTGTTGGCGATCTCCCGGATGAGGGTACGGTCGTGTGTGATGAAACACAAGGTCCCTTTGTAAGCATCCAGGGCGTCGGTCAGAATCTCGCGGGACGCAATGTCCAGGTGATTGGTCGGTTCATCCATAAGAAGCAGATTGGCCGGCCTTACGAGCATCCTGCCAATAGCAGTGCGCGTCTTTTCCCCACCGGAGAGCACCGATATCCTCTTGGTTACGTCGTCACCGCTGAAGAGGAATGCGCCGGCCAGACCACGCAAGCGCTGTTCCGGCTCATCGGGTGCTGCGCTCCGCAACTCTTCGATGATGCTGTTATCGGGGTTGAGAGATTCTACATAATACTGAGCAAAGTATGCCGTAGTTACATTGTGCCCGAGCACGCGCTCGCCTCTTTCAAAAGGCAACACACCCGCCAGTATGCGCAGGAGGGTTGTCTTCCCGGCCCCGTTCACGCCTACTAGAGCGGCCCGGTCTCCCCGCTCCAGCATTATGTTAAGGTCCCGGTATACGACATGCTGGCCGTAAGACTTGCCAACATGCTTGAGTTCGATTACGACACGACCGCTCCGTGGAGGCTCTCTGAAGTTGAAGTGTATCCTCTTCATTACCCGGGGAACCGTAATCCGCTCAATCTTGTCCAGCTGCTTGATACGGCTCTGCACCTGAGAAGCCTTGGTGTTCTTGGCCCGAAAGCGCTCGATGAAACGCATTTGCCGCTTGATTTCTACCTCCTGTCGCCGGGCGGCTGCCTTGCGAGTCTCGATATCTTTCTCGCGGGCGAGAACGTAGCTATCATAGTCTCCATGGTGAAAGATAACAGCCTCATCCTCAATAGCTATGACCTTGCTGACAACATTGTTGAGAAAGGCCCGGTCATGTGACGTGACCAGGACAGCGCCGCGATAGCGCTTCAGGTAGGTCTCAAACCAGTGCTGCGTCTCCAGATCGAGATAGTTTGTAGGTTCGTCCAGCAGCAGGATATCGGGATTAAGGAAGAGGAGCCTGGCTAGTTCAATACGGGTCCGCCAGCCGCCGCTGAATTCAGATAGCGGACGCTCGAAATCCGACGGGGCAAAACCCATTCCAGTGAGGATGATCTTGGCCTCGTGTTCGGAGCTATAGCCACCCTTCGCCTCGTAAAGCGACTGCAGCTCACCCAGTTTCCTCAACAGCCTATCCACGGTTTCCTCGTCCTTTTCCTCTGCCAGGTCTTCCTGCACCAGCGCGATCTTGTGTGCAAGGTCCCTGATGGGATCGGACGACCCGGACACATATTCCAGCAGACTGCGCTCCGATGACGGTTGGACATCCTGGCGCAGATAACCGATGGCAGTGCCACGTCGCACAGACACGCTTCCGGAATCCGGGATCATGTTGCCGGTTATGATTTCGAAAAGGGTGGTCTTGCCCGTGCCATTGCGTCCGATGACGGCAATGCGATCGCTCATTCCGATGGTGAAGCTAACCCCGCTGAAGAGCTCATGATCGTCATATGACTTGGAGACGCTGGTGACAGTAAGCATATTATCCTCTTACGGTGACATCAAATTGTACCAGGACTTGCCAAATTGTATGAGAAACCGTTTGGCTGAAATGTGCGTTCAACATTGCGAGAGACTATGCAAAAAGGTCCCAATCAATCGCCGCTTGTTCGTATCCACCTCGTCCAATGGCGAGTGATTCAGAGCACAGGATTAAGTGTAACAATCGGCCAAACAGTCTGACCGACTGGCAGCCGGTTTTGTTATTGATATGATGAGGGCTACTTGGTGACGCCCTTATTCCAAGATTGCCAGCTCTACCTACCTATGCGAAATACCTTAGTCCCGCACCTCGGGCATACACCTTGAGTCGCAGGACGTTTGTTTTTCATTGTGATAGCCCTTGGATTCTTGATCTCAACCTTTTTTCTGCATTTCATACAATATGCCTGCATTTGAACCTCCTTGCCCTTAAGATTTGTTTCTGAGAATAACATCAAGATGATGACTAGTCAATAGCCTGTCTAAGCAATGTTGATGTTTTACGATTTTGTCACCCTTAAGTGTTAAGCGAAAATGTCACCATGAGAGAGAGGGTGACATTGACCAGGAAAGAGCAGAGTAGGTTAATGGTGTTGAACGGGGTAGAGGTAGGCAGGATCATTGCGAGAGAGGCAGCTGAGGTGTTAGGTCTCTCGCTACGCCATGTCAGAAGAATACTGGCGGCGTATAGAAAGGAGGGCGCCGCAGCATTAGCGCACGGCAATCGAGGTAGGAGACCTCACAATGCCTTAGATGGTGAACTGAAGAAAAGAGTGTTAGATCTGGCGCAATCGATCTACGCTGGTTGCAACACTCAGCACTTCGCTGAGCTTCTGACAGAACGGGAGGGTATTACTGTTTCGCGCTCTGCGGTGCGTCTGATCCTCCTTGGGGCAGGGTTGAGGAGTCCCCGCAAGAGACGGCCTCCGAAACATCGCAGCCGCAGAGAACGCTACCCCGGAGAAGGAATGCTACTGCAGATTGATGCCAGCCGGGACGACTGGCTGGAAAGAAGAGCACCCTATCTGAGTCTGATAGGAGCCATAGATGACGCTACCGGTAAAGTGCCTTATGCCTTATTCCGAGATGAGGAAGACGCCCAGGGGTATACCCTTTTGTTGCGGCATATTGTAGAAAACGAAGGCATACCTGAAGCTCTATATCATGATGCACATGGCATATTTGAGCGCTCCAGGAAAGAGGCAGCAACACTTGAGGAGCAGCTTGCGGGGAGAAGGAACCCAACCCAATTTGGCCGGATGATGGAGGAACTGGGCATCATATCTATCACCTCACTTTCACCTCAAGCCAGAGGCAGAATTGAGAGATTATGGGGCACCTTTCAGGACCGGCTAAAGAGCGAGCTTCGCATAGCTGGTGCTAAAACTACTGAAGAAGCTAATCGGGTGCTGTGGGATT
>Ga0256868_10000259_pt1 | contig 31986 bp, 24 predicted proteins | sample RVTome_13_FD_187341 | JGI IMG/M metagenome (GOLD analysis project Ga0256868, IMG submission 187341) | Soil microbial communities from uranium-contaminated site in the Upper Colorado River Basin, Wyoming, United States - RVT92D227 HiSeq ...
GAATTGGTATTATAATGAAATGGGCAAAATTAGTCTATTAAGAGATTCTTTGCAGATGTTCCGGGAAATAATAGAGATATGGAAGAATAAAAATAAAGGACTTTAGAATGAGACCTTTAGAAAAAAATTACCTATTATCACCTAAAAAAAATTTGTAATATGAGAAAGGCACTCATACTCACTGGGTTCGATCCTTTTTTCACTACCGGCGGAATAGAAACATTCACGAAAAATCTCATCGCTTTATTAGATTTTTCGAAGATTAAAGCAGATCTGGTCTGTGCTTCGGATTTCAATAACACCTATAACCTCCGCCATGAGTTCCTGGGAAAGGTTTATGCTGCAGGCAGAAGCCTTTTGTCCCTCCCGTCTGACGGGTATGAATTCGTTATGTCAAACGGGTATTATGGCGGCGGATACTTTCCTAAGAATCTGAAGACTTTTACCATTTTCCATTCAACCCATGCCGCCTACGCTGAGGCAATCAGGGGGCTTGTTCCTCTCAGCACATATCTTGAGATACGGTTTATCGTCGGCCGGTTGTTTGAACAGACTGCCGCCTTCGGGTCAAGAATAATCGCCGTCAGTAACAGCGTGAAGTCCGAGCTTGAAAGATATTACGGACTAAAGGGGGTTGAGGTTATATCAAATCCTGTTGACACGGATTTTTTCTTCAGCCTTTTGAATAAAGAAGAATTGAGGAGTAAACATGGCATTCCTCCTAATAAAAAAGTCGGGCTCTTTGTCGGCAGATGGGAGACCCCCAAGGGCAGAGACCTTGCTGAAAAGGTGATAAGGGAGTTAAAGAATCTGTCCTGGGTCATTGTTACTTCTTCCGGCGGAGAATCCTTTTCTTTTAGTGATGAGAAGACCTTCACATTTTCAGGGCTGGACAGGACCCGGATGCGTGAGCTATACTGTTTGTCCGATTTTATGCTCTTTCCCTCACGGTATGAAGGGTTCGGATTGGCTGCGGCAGAGGCAATGGCCTGCGGGTTGCCGATAATAGGAACGCCTGTCGGTTTTCTCGCTGAGGCATATTCTGAAACACCCTTTTCGGCCTTTTCTATTCCTGTTTCTTCGTTGGATGGAGATGATATTGTCGTGACGGTTAAAGACAGGATCGACAGGCTTCTGAATGATAAGGATTTCTATGAAGAGGTTTCCCGAAAGAGCAGGGAAGTAATCGTGAAAAACTACAATCTGGGGATCTGGCAGAACCGCATGAAGGAGATATTATGTCTGAGCTGAGTAACATCAGATATGCGCTTCCCGACGTAAAAAGGGTACTTGTCTTTTCTCCCCATCCTGACGATGAGACGCTCGGGTGCGGGGGCACGATAGCTTTATATGCGGACAGAATAGATTTTACCGTGGTTGCCCTCTCGAATGGCGAGGCGGTCGATATACCCGAAGACAATAAAGGTGAGCTGAGAAAAAGAGAACTTGCAGAAGCCGTGAAGATACTCGGCGTTCGGGACATAATCTTTCTTGATCTGCCTGACGGAAGATTTGAAGAAAACAGCGGTCAAATACGGAAAAAGATCTCAGAGATATGCTTGCGCAAGGACCCGGAGCTTATCTTCGCTCCTTCGCCCATTGATTCACATCCGGATCACAGGGAAACGGCGAAGGCCTGTATCGAGCTCACCAAGACATTTCCTTCGCTGAAAATCGCCTTCTACGAGGTTTACAACCCAATCCGGTTCAACACCCTTATTAATATCGCCGGAAAGTTGGAGACAAAGCGAAAAGCCCTGTCCCGATATCATTACAGTCTGCTGAAAAAGGAGGGCGTTTTTATTTCCGCGGTCCTCTCTCTCAACAGGTTCAGGTCCCTCTTTACTCTCGAAGATTCTTACTATGAAGCCTTCTTCATCGCTGAAGCGCCGCCGACCTTGAGCGGAATCCTGAATTGGACGGTCTTTCGTTTACAGCCTCAATCACCGGAAGAGGAATTATTGGATACGCTCAGGTCGGGAGACGCCCTAATAAAAGAGCTCAGGGACTGCGAGGGAACCGTCTCATCCCTCCGGGAAAAGACACTCGCAATGCAGAAATCGATCGATGAGAAATCCCTGCTGGTCTCTTCCCCTGAAAAGAAGATTACACCCGTTGAGAAGAATCTCTTCCGGAAAATAGCGAAATACTTCTGCAAGGGAGAGTAAGATAAAAAAAGGTTAGCGCCGCACGGCGCTAACCTTTTTTATTAACCAAGGAACACGTAGTGAGAATTACCTGCCTGCGTAAGAACAGTTGGGCGTGTACCAGACTTTGAACGAACTTGAAGTTGAGTTTGTGTTTTTCATCATAATGTAATACGTTCCTGCTGGCAAATTAGTCATTGTTACTGTTTCACCACCGCCTCCTGAAGTTGCCATAAGGTTATACCAGAGAGGAGAGGTCAATGATTGTGCCGGATAGCCGCCTGCGACCGCATTATTCCAGTCGGTGATTGTGGGAAGAGAACCTGCTTTCACCAGCATATCCACTTTCCCCACCCAATCAAACGAAGTCCATGCAACGGTAACTAAATTGCACTGACTGGGAATGTCAAATTTATAATACTTTTCGCTGACCACCGTCTGAGTTCCCTTAGCCTCTCCGTACCACATATTGGGGTCGTTCGCAGATAGCGTTGGCGCCGGCTGCAACCCCGGATCAGAATATGTTACGTTGACGTTAACGGTTTTGGAGACGGTCCCCACTAACCCCTGAACATTCATCGTTATGGTTGCAGAGGTACTTTGGGTTATCGCGGCGGCAGTGACTGTAACATTAAGCGTGCCGCTTCCCGAATTGGGAGTTACCGAAAGCCACGACGGGGGGGTGCTTGTTACCGTGAAGACAAGATTATTGGCCGGGGTACACCCGTCCTTGACAGATACAACCTGCGTTGGATTTGTGGTCTGACCCTTAGTAATACTGAATGAAAGTGACGAGGTCACCACTATCTGCTCGTCACACAAAGTACCGCCACCGCCGGTGGTGATAATAACGTTACCACTTTGATCAACACTCATACTATTAAGGGTTCCCATATCTATACTGTTAACATTAACAGTACCTGCCCATAGGAGCGGAACAGCTCCGAGGAGAAGCACCACTAAAAACAATACTTTTTTTATCATAAATTACCTCCTTTTCATTTTCATTTATTTATTATACATCTATTTTTCAATAATAAACAATACGCAATTTTTGGGCCAGATTAGCTGCACCATCAATCAGTTAAGATGCTTGGCGTAAGAGTGCAGAAATTAATGATTTTTCCGGAAGGTGGAATATTCTGACAGGTAATTATATGAGAGCAGTGTATGATTTTTGTGACATGATGCGTCCTTAGCCCGACTTTTTTTGCGAAAAAAAATGCGATGGGAGAGATGAAACTCTCCCATCGCACTACATTCATTCAGCCTATGGGACTAGTGTTATAGTAACATTAGAGTCATACTGCAACGGCGCCATATGGGTCGCTCCCATCGGTGCGCCCACACCAAAACCAAGGGCGTTATAACCGATTGTAGGGAGACCATTGGCAGAGAACGCATACCCACCAAAACTGATAGAGGTTCTATGCAAAGGCGACGGAAGCGTAGCGCCCTGAACCAGATTAATGTTCAACCATCCAATTCTAAATGTAGGAACGCTAATTTCTGTCTCCACATCCGTTGTAAAGATGTTGCTGGCATTGAGGTCTATGACATTGATCTCAAAGGGAAGTGAATTCTCCGATGTAGGACAGGGAGAAAACTCACAAACCTGTGTTTGTTTATTCTCTGCATCATCCCAGATGGCAATCCCGACAGAGGGGTCCATGAAGATGTCGGTGCATAAAATGGAATTCTCGTCCTGGGTGAGCTTTTTGGTCGGGAATGTGACGATGATTTCAGTGTCTCCGCCCTTGCTGTCCTCGGTGTCATGGACTGAATAGAGGTTCGACTTTGTGAGGATGTAATTTACAGGAGTGATACCCAAAACAGTTTCGTGATGGCTATCTCTCAGGTTCGGCCTTTCCGAAGCTATCGGTGAGGTTATGTTTAGGTCGGTGAATTCAGCGATGGCTGTAGCATTATAGCCGAAGGTCGAGGCATCACCCAAGTCAACGATGTAATTGGCCCCCATGAGGACATTCAAAACATCTCCCGCAGTGTCTAACATATCGCCGCAGGTGCAGTCCGTTACCGCATTCCCCAGAATCCTATCGCATATTACCGCGTCAGTGAGCTGATCCTCTGCAATAATCTCGAAGTAGCCTTCCCTGGTATCCTCGGCAGTGATACCTGCAACGGAATTGGCTGAACCGAACTTGAACTGGACCCCGTCCGGGTACCTAACAGGGAAAATGGCACTATTGTCCGCGACGCTTGCGGCATCGCTGAACTGGATGTAGGTGTCCTGGTCATCTGACTTGAGCGTTGCAGCGCCGGACGCGTCAGTGATTACGCGGCCTACCCACATATCTCCAGGGCTCAGGCAGATATCGAAGTCGAGGACTTCGTGGCTGCCCTGCGGATCTTCACCCGTGACGCCGTCGCAGTTCCTGTTCGCACTTGCAGGAATATCAGCAGCCTCACGGAACCTTATCCTGACTCTCGCTCCGAAGGTCTCGTCTGTGTTTACAACGCCAAAAACGCTGATCTTCTGATCCCTTACGTTGTAATAACCGTAGAGCAGAGCGTCACCGAGACCTCCCGGATTTACGAACATATACGTCGGAGCTCCGTAGGGCGTCCATAAGCCGTCAATCGTATCGTCAACTCCAATCGCCGCTGCAGGACTGGCCATCATGCAGAGACCGAGTACAAGAAATGATAATAAAATTACCTTTTTCAACATTTTTCCTCCTTTTCGATAAGTACTTTTCCGGCAAAGCCGGTTGTTCTATAACGACGTTACTACTATTTTTCTTAAATCTCTCACCTCCTTTTTTATTAATGTTTAGGTAAAACTTTTTCCCGGAATCGATTAAGAACATGATACCATTGTCCGTCATGTCTTACCCACAAGTCCGTCACGATAGCATCGGGTTCAGACACCGTGATCCCGGGTAATTTTACCCGTACCTTAAGTGCTAAATCCACACGAGCAGTATCTTCTTCCATCGAAACCTTCTTTATATCAAAACTCTTCCATTGAAGCGTTGTCGTGTCAAAACTCTGAATGTAACTCACCAAATTCTGCATCTTTCTTATAAGGGGATACTCATATTCATAACATTTATCGAGTTCCGCTCCTATCCTGTAACTCCAGTAAGCCGTCACCCTCTCTCTCAAAACCTCTTCATCGGAAAGATTTTTTGTCGCACTTTTTATAGCACAACCTGAAAAAATAATCAAGAGAAAAATTATCAGATGACGCCCGGTTCCAATACATTTCATGCCTCGGTCCCTGGCTCTCTTCCCTTTTTATATGATTTATTCTTCTCCTCGAGTTTCAGCATCAGTTCTCCCCGACAAGTCTTTAAAAAAGAATATAATTGAAAACATTTTCAATGTCAAGTTTTTTTCTAAAGTAAAAGTATATCAGTTCGTACGAACTTTGAAAATGATATGCAAAAATCAGACCATTATTAGGCATAGTGTAAGTACGCAATAAATTAGGTAAACAGCTGTCTTTCCTGCAATCAACCCTGACCTTTTGTGTCAAAAAAAACACATATAATGTAGCTTATTTGCAATAAAGCATCCGCATTCAGTTTTCAATACGACTTTATATTGAGACTTCAATAACGCATGTTCAAATTGTACGGCAATCCGGTCCCATGGAAACCGGCCTGAAGATTAACATCCGGGAACTTTATGGTTGCCCGCCTATGAGATTTCTCATCTTTTCGGGAAGATTCTTAAACCCTTTGAGCCCTGATAGTTGCCTCTGAGCCTGCTCCATATCCCCTTTTATATAATATGCCCTGGCTTTACTGAAGGGGACCATGTAATCAGCAACACCCCGCTCCACGGCCTTTTTATAGAATTCTTCCGCTTCTCCCTCCCGTCCAAGAATAATCAGGATATTACCCATAGTGAGATAGGGCTGGGAAAAGGGAGGGGCCTTTGACACTGCCCTCTGTGCATAATTCAGGGCATCCCGGGGGTCCGCCTTTCTGATCAGCATCAGATCTGCCATGTCAGAGAGGGCCAGGACATTATTGGGGTCGATCGATAAGGTTTTATCAAAATACTCATAGGCATATGCGAGGTCTCTTTTGTTCATGAAAACAACACCCATGCCGTAATATGCAGCCGAAAAGCTCGGATCGAGTGATACCGCTTTCGTGTACTGCTCCATGGCATTATCCCATAATCCCTTTTGACGGTATGCATCGCCCATAAGCGTAAGAACAACAACTTTATCTATTCCGGTTGTCTCATGCAGAATCTTATGGTAAGCTTCAAGGGCTCTGTCGATATCATTCATCGATGCCATATAGAAACCTTTCAGGATCATAGGCTTGTAGGATTCAACAGCGTTTGCGTATTTCGCGATCAGATCTCCGGCCTCCTTCAATTTGCCGGTAAAAAGGTACAACATACCCAGGCTGTACAGCGAATCGTCGAGGTAGTGCAGTCTCCGATCTTTACTGCTTATCAGGGCAGCCTCCTTATAATACCTTTCGGCGTCATCCATATCGGACAATTTCAGATGGGCATTCCCCATGGCCATGATAGCCCTGAGATTCGAAGGCGCTTTCTTCAGTGTATCCCCCCATAGTGTTATGGAATCTTTCCAGACGAAGTTTCTTGAAAATGTAAGCAAACCGAGGACAACACAAAGGGCGAGAATGGCTGCCAACACTGTTTTTTCCTTCATCCTCATCCAAAGGGAAATCGCAACTTGCCCGGCAATCCCGATGAACAGTCCCGCAACAGGGAGATAGTTCCTGTGTTCGAAATAAAGGTCGGACCCGAGCGCAAAAAAACTTTCAAGGGAAATCGCGACCAGATACCAGAGGATGCCGAAACACAGCATCGGGAAGCGTTTTATTTTCCATATCGAAAAAATGAGCGCTGGAACCACTAATAGAATGGAGAAGAGGGTCGTAATCGGCTGTGTTATTCCCTGTGACACCGGGAACCCCCACCAGTCAAAAACAAGGAATCGTGGAAGAGGGAAAAATATCAGGAATATATATCTCGAGACAACACGAAACTCTGTAAGGACATGTTGAAGTGGCGTCCAATAGACATCAACTGCCATCCACCCCTTTTCTGTAAGGGGCTGGTTAAGGTTCAGAAAAAACCTTGCTATACCAATAAAAGTAGAGTGCAATCTCAGGAAATACGACGCCAGACTAATGCAGAGAATTCCTATACCACCAATAACGAACATCTTTTTTATAAAGACTCTACGATTAAATTTTGACAGGAAAACATAGTCATAAAGTATTATAAGTGGGACAGCCATCACAGCATTCTCTTTAGAGAATATCCCGGCAACCACACATAAGCCACTCAATGTATAAAGGAGCGGCCTCTTCAATCTACTGCCTGATTGTGTAGCAGAGATATAGCAAAGGAGTGAAAGGAGAACAAAGAGTGTTGCAAGGGATGCCATCCTCTGGACGATATAGGCAACAGCATTTATATTTATAGGATGAAGTGCAAAGATGACACTACTGAGAAGCGCCACATAAAAAGCCTGATTTTCTGTAGTTAGAGTGAATTTGCCCTTCTTACTGGCGTATGTTTTTTTGTAGGCCTGTTGTTCTGGGGCTCCAAACTGCAGGATCATTGTCCTGTAAGCAAGCATATAGACCAGAGCAACATTCAGGATATGTATAAGTATGTTAAACAATCTGAAATTTACAGGACTGAATGGTGCAATTGACTGATTCAGGAGAAATGAGATATAGGCAACCTTTCTGAAACCAACGAAATCATGGATATCCTTTATTGCAACAGGCTTATTTGCCACAACGTCATCCATTGCCCATGTGCCATTGAGGGAATTAGAATAGGCAAGGAATATTGAAACGCTCAATAATGCAATGGTAAAAAGATGCCTTTTGGCCTTGCCCTCAACTGCCAGGGGTTGTGCTATCTTTTTCATCGATTTTCTTTCCAATGCTATTTAGCTTAGCATTGTAAGGTTTAAAATTCGTTACTAAAGTTTTATTTTATATCTTCCACTTAATCCTTTACAATCTATCGAAAAAAATATGTTATATGATTTTTTTTGTAAATACTAAAATAGCTATGATACCTCTTTAATATTTAGATTATGAGAGAACAATGCTTAAATATAGACACATTTTTTACCGATTCTTACAGCATGAACAGAATGTTGTTGAACCTCTACCCATGAAACAATTTCCTTACCTTCGCGACAAAGAATCTTCTATCCCAGACAGGCGTCATCACGCTGTAAAGATATGATGTGCCCACCTTCTTTATATTCTGCATCACATGTTTCCTTTTCCCCAGAGTGCTTTTCAGGGAGAGAATAACATCGATCTTCGCCTTCAAATAGCATTTAAGTTTCCTATGTTTTACAGCAAAATAAAGGAAGTCAGCAATTTCAGCAACCACAAATTCTGGAAAGCATCTCAGAAAAATTATAAAGGGGATATTCTTTAGCCTCACAAGTTCGCTGTTCCTCAGGCTATAGTACACGGCATCATCGCTCATATGTCCGATGGTCGACCTCACCTTATGATGGACGACAGCGGTCGGCACGAACATCACCTTCCATCCCGCAAGCTGGGCCCTGAGATTCAGGTCAGTGTCTTCCTGAATCAGAAAAAAATCTTTATCAAAAAAACCGATCTCCTCAAGCATTTTCCGCCGGTAGAGGGCAGCTCCAGCACAAGCGCCGAAGACAAGTTCCTCTCTATTGTACTTTCCCTTATCCTCACCCTCACCTCGCTTAAATCCTTTCAACAACGTCGAAAATCCGTCCCCTGCACTGTCGATGACATCCGTTCCGTGCACGATCATCTTGGAGGCACAGATTCCAATATCAGGGTTTGCTTCCATTGCTTTTACAAGGTTCCCGAGCCAACTCCTGTCAGGCTCAGTATCGTTATTTAAGAGCGCAATGTATTCAGCCTCTGCCTTATCGATTCCTGCCAGGTTGCCGCCGGAAAAACCCAAATTGACGTCTAAGGAAATTATTTTGAGGGGCTGAGTGAGATGTCTTTTTTCTAAAAAGTTCCGGATTCCCTCCAGAGAATTATCAGTAGACCCGTTGTCGACCAAAATAATTTCGAAATCCTTGAAGCTCTGGGTTTCCAACGCTCCAAGACAATTGTTGGTTAAATCCCCTCCATTATAATTGATTACAATGACGCTTACCTTCATTGAGAAAATAGGGACAGTGCTATTTTTTTCCTGCGTGGCCTTCCCCATAGAGAGTCCTCACGATCGCCTTCCCATTAATCCCTCCAACCTCAATACGAATTTATTATCTCCGCACAGACGCCCATGGCCGCATCCAATTTCATTGCGTTGCCGTTGTATTCTACTTCAAAAAATTGCCTGAAGTCGGGAGAATAGCTACCAAAGATTATGATTATTGAAATAATCTTAACTACAAATAATAATATGTCATCATGAAAATAGGAGTCAATAAGAAGGTTTTACCGTTCCTCGCCTGTTTTCTATCCATCAACGGCTTTGTCATATATTTCATTTGCCAAGAACAATATATCTATTTCTGGGATACTGCAAATTATTGGATCAAGTATCAGACTTTAACTGACCTTTTCAAAAATAATCCGTTGGAAGCACTTAAGGTTTTATTAGATTCCATTCGCCATGACGACTATAATTTTCTTGCCGCTTTCTTCCTTATGCCCTTTAATTTCTTATTTGGCGGCGGACGTTTGCCGTATATTCTGTCGATAACAAATATCTACGCCATTCCCGCGGCTTTCACATTCGTCTTTGTGCTGAAACAAATTATTGACGACTCGTATGACAAGAAGGGCGCCATTTCTTTCATCGTACTCGTCACCGTCATGTTTTTTCCTCTTTTCTGGTCTCCTGTTTTACAGGGATATCCTGATGTCGTCGGTGTTTTGGTAATTAATGTGATATTTCTCATATTCATCAAGAGACCGATCGAGAAACAAAATTTTCTTCATCTAGTCACTATCGGCTTCCTCCTCTCCTTTATCGTTCTGCTCAGGCGCTGGTATGCCTATTGGGTGGTCTCTTTTTTCATCGCCCTCGCTGCGGAAAGGTTCATCTTCCTTTTTTCGATGCGGCGTTTCAAATTATGGGATTACGTGCTTCCCGCCAGGCAAATCTTTATTATGGGAACAGTGTCCGTAGTCTCATTTTTCCTCCTTGCTGCGCCGATTGCAAAAACTATGCTCCTCACAAATTATGGGGATATCTATTCTGCATACAAGGGGAGTTCTATTCTCCAGAGCCTCATGTGGTATTACAATGTCTTTGGACTCTCATGGGTAACACTTTTTCTCTCGGCATTTGTTTACGCCATAGTCAATAAAAAAACAAGATGGTTTTCAGTATTCCTAACCATTCAATTTATTTCTGCATTCCTCCTCTTTTCTCGTATACAGGATTTTGGCTCGCATCATTTTTATTTATTGATCCCAACAGTGATCATTTTTGTCACATTATTTATTGGCAGTGTCTATTCCAGATTGCACAAAAGGTTTTTCAGATCAGTTTTTCTTTCCGGTTATGTTGCCATGCTTCTAATCAACTTCTCCATCTTTTTCGTTCCGCCTGCATCCAGCTTTTTTCAAAACATCGCTTTTTTTCTCCCCAAGCAAAGACACTACCCGTTATTTAGAAGCGACATGCACGAGATCAATAAAGTATTAGATTTCTTGGAAAATGATTTACAATCCGAAAACGACAATGTTTATGTTGTTGCAAGTTCAACTACATTCAATGATGACATTCTGAGAAATGCTTGTGCGTTCGGTAATCACCCTCAGGACCTCTGCAAAAAAATACTGCCTGCAAGCCATGTCGACAAGCGAGATGGGTTCCCATTGCAATTTTTGGATGCCAAATACGTAATTGTGACCAATCCTGTTCAATACCTTTTAGTCCAAGAAGGTCAAAGAGTAATTGGTATTCTTGCCGATCAAATATTATCGCGGAAAGGTATTGGGTTATCATATACAAAATTACCCGAACAGTTTGTTTTAGACGATAATGTGAAGGTGTTTATCTATAAAAAAGTGACCCCTTTTAAAAAAGCCGATTTGGACAATCTATCAAAGCTTTTTACGGACTATTACCCGGATAAAAGAAATTTTTTTAGAATAAATCCCATATGTGGTTCGATCCTGAAAAAAGAAATGGGAGATCGTGTTGGTTCAATAAAATGTCAAAAGGACTTCATTCTTATTCACCCCGGGCTAAATAAACCGAGTAAATTGTGGCTGGGATTAAACAAGGAATATGTTAGGATAAAAATGGTATTTGCATTCAATAAGGCTGCAAGAATCCCATTAACATGCGGAAAAGATTCGGGTGAAATCAATGTTACGGTGATCGCCGATGATAAAACAATTTTTCAACGATATATAAATTATACGCAGCAGATGAGTTATGAGATAGAGGCGAGAAATATCAATATACTGGAATTTATCGTTGACAACGGGACAAACGGACCAGACTGCGATTGGTTTACGATAAGGGACATTGAAGCGGATTAGGTATACGTCAGCCCCAAAAATCTGTAATTCACGCTTCAGAACAAATCATTCACGACAATGAGGTACAAACAGATATAGCATGGGAAAAGGCGCTTTGATTTCTTGGGTACGCAAGATTATAAAGCAACGAAAAGAATTCCCCAAAACGATGAAAGGGGTCCTATCTGCCGAGAATAATATGATTATCAAAGCTTTTGTGGATGATCAGATAGAAAATCCAAATACCTTCAATTCAAATATAAGTGAAAAAGATGAGATGTATCTGTTCGCCTTGCAACACTTTAAGGGGAGTGTAGATCGTGCTTGTATCGAATTACTGACAACCGGCAAACAAAGCATGGATATTGTGCGCCAGATCGTCCAGTGGAATTCTGGTGGATTTGATAATATCTCTGCCTTTCTTGATTTTGCGGGTGGTTACGGACGACTCACAAGGTTCTTAATACAGGAACTTTCACCTCAGCATATATCGGTTTGCGACATTTACGAAGATGCCGTAAAGTTTCAGCAGGAACAATTCGGTGTGCACGGTATAGTCTCGGTTAGTAATCCTGGAGATTTTGAAGGTAGCAAGAAGTATGACTGTATTTTCGTCGCTTCCCTGTTCAGTCATCTCCCTGAAAGAAAATTCATCGGTTGGCTGAAATGTTTATACAACTTGCTCGCACCTGAGGGGTTGCTGATATTCAGCGTGCATGATGTCGCAGTTTTGCCTCCCGGCTTGAAGATGGGAGAAAAAGGGATACTCTTCCTTCATAAAAGTGAGAGCAGATCGCTCAATATAAGCGACTACGGAACAACATATGTTACCGAATCGTTTGTCGGCGCCGTGATAAGAGAGATGACGGGGGAAGCCCGTTATTATCGCAAGAAGAGAGGACTTTGGTGGTTCCAGGACGTTTATATTATTGCGAAGAATCCGGATACGGACTTTCATAATTTGGATATTTCTCCCGGGCCCCCGGGATACGTTGACAGGTGTATTTTTACGGATGAAAATCAGATACTCTTTGAGGGATGGGCTGCCGACTTCGGCAGAGACACTTTTGTCAAAGACATTCAAATAATCGTTGACGGTAAACTGCTCCAGCGATGCCTTCCAACCCATGAGCGGCCTGATATTGCCGCTGCATTTCAGGATAAGAAGGGGCTGATGTCCGGTTTTTCCTGCAGCATCCCCCGAAGCATTTTGCAGCCTTCAGATATGGTCATCGTCAAAGTGACAAATAGCATAAACATTGAACACATAATAAGCATGGGAACCTTGGAATCCATAGCAAGTTAATATTTTGATGCTGTCTCGTTACTAAGGGGTTCATAAGTAAAACTATATAGTCATTGTCCGGCCTGACCGGACAACCCGGTGGTTTCTGGATTCCCCGATCAAGTCGGGGAATGACAATTATGTAGCTTTACTTATGATCTTATAAGTGAGTTTCGCCGATAGGATCACTGCGTATGAGCACTACTCTTCGACTCGCTTTTCTCCCATTTTTCCGGGACAAGCTCTTTATAAATCAATTCAGTATTAAAGGCTTCTTCTTCTATCCTGATAGGGTATTGTATATTTTTCTTGAATGTGGCAATTAATTCGGGATTCACTGCAACCGAGGCAATTTTTTCCGCCAGGTCGGCAGAATCTCCGACTTTGAAGGTCATCCCATTCCATCCGTCCTTTATGGTTTCGCTCATACCACCAATGTCAGAAGTAATTACGGGTATACCATATGCAAGACTGGTCGTAATAGTCAGAGGAGCATTCTCATACCATATTGACGGCACGATCACGACATCGATGGATTCGAGGATCGATGCAACGTCGTTGAAATCATAGGATCCTTTGAAATCGATGCGCGGGTCTCCCCCGGCAATCTTGAGCACGCTCTTCTGATATTCTGCCTCATGGAAACATCCTCCCCATACCTGTAACCTTATATTCTGATTCCTTGTTTGCTTAAATCCTTCAATCATGATATGGACGCCTTTGTGATATTGAACAGTACCTATGTATCCGAATGTGATCGATTCTTCAGCCTCTCTGGAGATAAGTTTTTTCTTTTTTCTGTAATCGAAACCATGTCTTGAAAGATAAAACCTTTCAGCCGGAATGAATCCGGTATGGTTAAAAAGACCTATAAGAAACCGGGACGGAGACAATAAATGATCACAGCATTCCAACAATATACGGGCATCTGAGTTTCTTCTTTCCATCCGATCTTTCTTTACATTCGTAAAACAGTGTTTCAAACAGTTTCTCCCTTCATCGGGACCGTCACAAAGCGTATTATCAGACCTGAGCATGATACCCATCGGGCACATCATAAAATAGTCGGTAACCATCATGACAACCTTAACGCCAGTGTCCCTTGCTGCCTTAATTGAAGAGGCGATACGGAGAGGATGGGCGCAATGGTAAAGGTCAAACTTTTCTTCTTCCAAAATTTTTCTTGTTTCCCGATAAATATCCGCATCCATGAAATCGAATACGAACACAAGGTCATCGGGATGATACTTATGCCGCAACGCGACCACCGGCACGCCTTCATAGGAATATTCTTTTGATAATAAATCCGTCTCATGTATCTTTTGGAAGTCACTTTGATCCCTGAAGGCATAGGTTAAGACTTTCACATAATGTCCCATTCTTTGAAGCTGCTTGGCGAGGTTAAGGACATAACGTTCCGTTCCTGTATAATGGTGGGGGAAAAACTGGTGTACACCAAGAAGAATTCTCATCTAAACGCTTCCCTTAAGAGCACGGACGTATTCCATCGAGTTTACGGCGAGATAATGTCCAGCGGTAATACAAAAGAGCTTGTACATGCTGTTCAGGAAGTCCTGTTCGATATCGCAGACAGCGACATATTTTTCTGTAAAGTCTGAAAAACTCTCCAAGATATTCTGTAACTCTCTATTCATTTCATTCGCCATCTTTTTATGATTAAATGGTCGGATATTCCTAAAAAATTCATCCACTTGCCGATCTCCCTCCAGCAAATGCAGGATTGGGTCGCCTCTCTTGATGTTATGAGAGATACGTCGGATCAAGTCATTAACTGCGTCGGAAGGCCTCTGCGTGCTCCAATTCTCCCTCCGAGAAGAGAATATGCTCATTTTGAAAGCCGAATATACATAGTTGAGCGCCTCCATGACCGAACCTGCGGGCAGGTCTCCTCTTTCTATTCGAAGGATATCCCACAGAGCGACCGTATCCGCATAGCTTCTCTTGAAGAAGTAAAAAGCTGGACGATTATGGGAGTGGATAACAGCATTTGATGACTGGAATAAGAGTGCGTGGCCGTCTTTAATCAGGCGGATACCGAGATCGAGGTCTTCAGCATAATCAGGGAGGAACTCGTAGGCATCAAAAACCGATTTTTTGATTCCTAGGCTCACATTGTCCAGTCTCGCCATTGACCTTTTTGACTGTATATCAAGAGCCCCAAAATCTTTGAATAATGTATTATTGCAAATGCAGTCATGATCGCCACCCAGATATTTTATATTGTGGCTCCAATATGACCAGCTTGAAAAGAGATCCGCATCGGAACGGGGGATTTGCCTTGTTGAAACCGCCGAGGCCTGTCCCTGCTGAATCGGATATAGGAGCTTGTACAACCAGTGGTTACTCACTGGAATTGCATCCTGAACAGTGAATACAAGAAACTCTCCCGCAGCCTTCCCGCTGCCATAGTTCCGAGTCCTTGCGTGGTGAAAATCTCCCGAAGGGATCTGAAAAATATTTTTTGTGTATTCCCTGGCAATATCTATGGTTTTGTCTTCGGAACCAGAGTCAACGATAATCAGTTCTATCTCTCCGATGCCTTCCTGCTGTGTTATTCTTCTCAATATGTAATCGAATTCCTCGCCGGCATTCTTTGTCGGAATGACAACCGATACCCTTGACTTGATAGGACTTTCGGTAATATCTTTTTCAATCACACACGACAATAGGGGAGAAATCTCAACCGTGCTGAGTGTCTTTTTTACAGACTTATTGAATAATAATTTTTTATTGGCCTTTCGTAAAGCTGCTTTGAATCCCTGATTCTTAACAACTTTAATCCCCTTTATAATGAGACTCTCTTTGATTCTATCTGAGCGTCGGACAGCCATAATCCGATTTCTCAACCTCCGATATCTCTCCAATAATCTCCAGCCCCGTGTATTTTTCATGGCAGTTATCAAATCATCTTTTTCGCTATTCTCAGTTTGAAGAGTTACTATCTGGTCATATTTCTTTTTCATTTCAGACTTGAGAGCATTTATCTCGATATCTTTTTCCTTTAACTCAACATTTAGAATGTTTATTTGAGTATTTTTTTCTGTCAATTCAACTTCAAAGGCTCCTATTTGCGCTTCCTTCTCCGTTAACTGAGTATAGAGTTCTTCAATCTTTGGATCTTTCTTATATATGTCAAGCTTTTCTCTTGTCTCTTTCAAAAGATTCCTTGTGTTGACAAAATCTATCATATAATCGTGGATTCTACTCGGTGTAATCTTATCGATATGTTTAGACAATAATTGTAAATAGGTTTGACGTAAAAATTTTGGATCTCGGTTTTTTTGGGATATTTGAAAATCGACGTCCCATTGATGATATTTAGCCGTTATTTGTTGAATATGATGAAATGTATATTTATTTCCTATTCGTATCAACAAATCCCAATCCTCATAAAGCTCAAAGTTAATATCAAACCCTCCAGAATTGAGGAGAGTTTCCCTTTTAAATAACAAGCACATAAAAGGGATGTAATTTTCAAAAATTAGCCGATCGAAATTGAAATCTTGTGAAAATTCTACCGCCTTTCTTTCACTGTTGTTCATGCTTTCACTTGCATTTGAGTCCCATTCTCTGTAAACCATAATTGAATCTGTATATGCGACTTTATAATCGCTTTTCTCTAAGAAATTGACAAGAATAGTAATATGGTGAGAATAGTATTCATCATCATCATCCAGCAAACCAATATATTCGCCTTTGGCATTCCCGATTCCCACATTCCCGGCATTTGCCCTCCCAGTATTTTTCTCGAGTCTAATATAGTTGAGTGTTATATCGCCAAGAATAGCCTTAAGTTCATCAACATTAAGATCGCAACCACCGTCATTAACTAGGACAACCTCTATCGGCCTGTATGTTTGATCTGTAATACTCTGTAATGCCCTCTTTAAAAGTACTGGCCTGTCTTTTGTCCTGACGATTATGGAGACTAATGGATTCCCTCTTTCCATTCAATTCATCCTTTTCTTGCAACGATCAATACATAACTATGTTCAAGAACACATTGTTTTATCATAACCTATTCAAATTGAAAAATCGTTCTCACAGCGTTAAATCTTTTTCACCGTCTAATTCAAATTCTCCGAAATCTTATTGAAAACAGAATCATATACTAATGCGGTCGTTAGTATGGCGACATAGTTTCGTCTGTTTGTCATTCTCCGGCTTGACCGGTGAATCCAGTGCCTTTCTCTGGATTGCCCGATCAAGTCGGGCAATGACAGTCATGTATCCTTACTTATAGCCGTCTTAGTAATTGCTATTTATATCTTACTATAACAATACATAGCATTTCCCTTTAGAAGTTCATTTTTTGTTGGAAAGGCATTGTCACTAAAAACCAGTGCAGAACTTTTAGCAGAATTTGAAATTCCTGTCATAGTAAGACTCCTGCAATTAAACCGTTATGTAGTTCTCTATCGGTATCTTCATGAAAATTTTAAAGGCGATAAAAAACACAAAGGCGAGGGCAAGGGGATTGGCAATGGATCAGAGGTAGCCCAGAAAACTGCTCTTATACCTGACTTTTAACTCTTTCTGTTTTAGAACTGTTATTAAATCAATGTAATGCTGAAAACTTTTATTCATTTTATTTCCATTTTCTATATACCCTTAGAAGACACTTTTTCTTTTTAAGCCAACATAACGGTTTAAACAGGGTCATTCTATGCTTCAAAAAACTTTTTCATCTCGTTACATTATAAGGAATAAGGTCTGGTTCAAGCAGCATACTCAGGGCAGGATTTACATTAATGATTAGGGTGCGTCATTTCCGGAATTATCTCTTTACTTGGCACCCTGTTCTTTCTTTCCTCTATCCAAAAGCAAACCGTCTTCAACTAATTTTTCTTTTATTAAATCTTCTTTTTTAATCTCTTGAGAAACGCCTTTCAGTCTCCTGACATAACCTTGTGTAATTTCACCGGCCTCCTGCTGATTCCTGATAACATGAGGGGTAATGAGTATGATAAGTTCTTTCCGGGAATATTTATTTGTAGTGCTTCCGAAGAGATAGCCAAGTATCGGTATCTTGCTTAAAAAAGGTATGCCTTCTCTTGACTTTGAGGTGTCTTCCTGTATCAGTCCGCCGATGACGATTGTCTGGCCGTCCTGGGCAATAAGGTTTGTCGTAGCTTCACGTTTGCTGATAACCACCTGATCACTGCCTAAAATTGACTGCAAGGAAAAGTTTGATACCTCCTGAGAGATTTCGAGAGATACCAGTCCGCCTTCATTAATCTGTGGTTTCACCGTAAGGATAACCCCTGTGTCTTTATACTGGATTGTTTTCTGGATAGTGTCCGATCCTGATACCTGATATTCTGAAGTCGCGATCGGAACCTGGTCTCCTATCTGGATCTTCGCTTCATGGTTGTCCAATACGAGTATATGAGGTGATGCCAGAACCTTTGCTTTTGAGTCATTTGCGAGGGCTTCAAGCTTTGCCCTGACAATACCGGAGGCATCGGTGGCCAGGAATGAAAAGCCTGACCCTGACAGGATTGCCGCATCTGTGCCAGATATGGCAGAAGGCCTCTGTCCCATCTGCCCGCCGAGGTTGATATCTTTGTCGAAAGGTTTCAGGCCGCCTAATTTTACATCGGTTTTCAATGACCATGCCAGCCCGAAAGTCATGTCGTCTGTCAGTTTTATCTCGGCGACAAGCGCCTCTATCATGACCTGCCTCGGCAGGATATCGAGCTTCCTGATCGTTTCTTCGATGAATGAATAATCAGCCGGCGTTGCAAGGATTATCAGCGAGTTCGTGATTTCATCGGCAAATACCCTGGTCTCTGCAGCGACAAATGTACCACTTCCCCCTGTAGCGGTCGCTGCCGGTCCTGTTGTAGCGGCCGGCGCTGCCGGAGCTGCCCCTTTCGTGGCCGGCTTGGGTGTTGTTGCGGGTTTTGGTGCAGTTGTCGAAGTCGTTGCTGCGCTCCCTGTAAAAACTGACTGGAGGAGTGAAGCAATATGCTCTGCCTTGCTGTTCTGCAACGAATAGACAAAGATCTTGGGTCTTGCCGTCGCAAACATGGCGTCGAACACCTCGATCCACTTCCTTATATAAACCAGATGTTCCTGTCCGGATGCAACAACAATAAGAGCATTCAGGCGGAATATGGGAACAATTCTGACCGTGCCTCCTTTCAGGTGCAACCCCAAGGCGTTTTCGATATCAGGCATGGATTCCTTGAGATCCAGATTTTTGAAAGTAAACATTTCGATAGCGACTTTTTCAGGAGCCTTTCCGATCTGCGAATAAATAAGCTCCTTCGAGACATCGGCCAATGGAATTATCCTGTAAAGACCTCCCTCTTCAACAAACCCTATCCCGTTCAGTCTGAAAATGATCTCCATGACGGAGAGGACTTCATCCTTCGGAATGGGGGTCACTGTTCTGAAATTCACCCTGCCCTTGACCTGCGGGTCGATGAGATAATTGACTTTGAGGATATCAGCGAAGATTGTCTGGGCGACTTCAAAGACATCAGCGTCGTCAAAAAAGAAACTCACCGTAGCAGGAGCTTTTGACGGCTGGGGTATTTGAGGGACAACAGGCTGTGGTTCAGGCTGAACGGGCACAGGCTGCTCAGCTTCAGGCTGTTGTAGATCGGGTTGTTTTAGTTCTGGTTGTTTCAGTTCTGATTTTTGGGGCTCAGTTGGCGCAGCGGGAACATCTTCTTTCTTCTGTAGTTCAACCGTTTTATTATCTTCGGAGGATCCGGCAGTGTTTTGTTCAGCATAAATCCATGAACTATTCTCAAAAAGAAAGATGAGAATGAAAATTGTTATGATTGGTAGAAGTATCTCCTTCGATCTCTTACGCATGAGCTTTTCCATAATTTGTTTAAGATAAAGCATTTCCTAATCTCTGTCAAGCAATATATACAAAAAGAGAAATCAACTATGTTGTTTAAAAAAACCCGAGCTCTGCAGAATATTTTATGGTCCATTATACCTTGAGATATTCATACTCCCATGTCATAATTATTAGACTTGAACCCTTGAAAAAATGATGATGGTCATAGGAGGATATTGTGGAGCTTTTTCGTCTCACAATTTCGGAATCAAAAGACCTACTTGATAAGAAAGCAATTTCTGTTATTGATCTCGTCAATTCAATCTATCGGAGGATTGATGCTGTTGAGGATAAGGTTAAGGCATTTGTCACGATAACAAAAGACAAAGCCTTGACAATGGCTCAAGAGGTCCAGAAGAAGATTGATGCGGGAGAAATACAAGGCAACACACTCTTATTCGGTATTCCGCTCGCCATCAAGGACAATATGTGTACAAAAGGCATTTCGACAACATGCTCATCGAAAATACTGTTCAATTTCATCCCTCCCTATGAGAGCACAGTAACGTCAAGGCTCACCGGGCAGGGATACATCCTGATCGGGAAGACTAACATGGATGAATTTGCGATGGGATCATCAACAGAGAATTCAGGGTTTCACGTTACGAAAAACCCGTGGGATCTGGAGAGAATTCCCGGCGGCTCAAGCGGCGGTTCTGCGGCAGCAGTGGCTGCTGATGAATGCATTGCAGCTCTCGGATCTGATACAGGCGGGTCAATCAGACAGCCTGCAGCCTTGTGCGGTGTAGTCGGCATGAAACCAACCTATGGAAGGGTTTCGAGATACGGTCTCGTTGCCTTTGCATCGTCCCTCGATCAGATCGGTCCGATTACAAAGAACGTAAGGGATTCAGCTATTTTGATGAATGCCATCTCAGGCCGTGACCCCTTTGATTCAACATCTGCGCCTGTACCGGTACCGGATTTTACAGCGGTTCTCGGCAGAGATATAAAAGGAATGAAGATCGGCATTCCCGAAGAATATTTTATTGAAGGCATGGATAAGGAAGTTGAAAGGTCGGTTAAGGAGGCTATAAGGACTCTTGAATCACTCGGTGCGATTCCCATTGAAGTATCTTTACCACATACAGGTTACGCTGTGGCAACATATTATGTCATCGCAATGTCAGAGGCTTCATCCAACCTCGCGAGGTATGACGGAGTAAAATACGGCCTCAGGTCAGAAGGCAAGGATCTGATGGATATGTATATGAACACAAGGGCAAAGGGATTCGGCGCAGAGGTCAAAAGGAGGATAATGCTCGGCACATATTCATTGTCATCGGGTTACTATGAGGCGTATTACAGGAAATCGCAGCAAGTAAGGACATTGATTAAAAAGGATTTCGAGGATGCATTCGGGAATGTCGATGTAATCGTTACCCCGACAACACCGACTGCCGCATTCAAAGTTGGCGAAAAGACCTCTGACCCGCTCCAGATGTACCTGTCCGACATCTTCACGATATCCGTCAATCTTGCCGGAGCCCCGGCCATATCCATACCCTGCGGGTTTACCTCGGACAACCTGCCGGTCGGCCTTCAGTTTATCGGAAAGCATTTTGATGAAGAATCTATCTTAAAGGTAACATATGCTTATGAGCAAAGTACTGATTGGCACAGGAGGAGGCCGGACCTATGAAATACGAGGTTGTAATCGGCCTTGAAGTTCATGCGCAGATGCTGACAGACACCAAGATATTCTGCGGCTGTTCGACAAAATTCGGCTCTGAACCGAATACCCAGACATGCCCTGTATGTATAGGGATGCCCGGGGTTCTTCCCGTGCTGAACAGGAAGGTCATTGAGTTTGCTATAAAGACCGGCCTCGCCACAAACTGCAGGATTTCACATTACAGCAGGTTCGCGAGAAAGAATTACTTTTATCCGGACCTTCCGAAGGGTTATCAGATAAGCCAGTACGAGCTTCCGATATGCGAGCACGGGCATATTGAAATAGTCGTTGAAGAGAATATCAAGAGAATCGGCATTACCAGAATTCATATGGAAGAAGACGCGGGTAAGAATATCCATGAATCCTCCACCTTAGGCGGATCAGGCGGAGGAGGGAATTACAGTTTTGTGGATCTCAACAGGGCCGGAGTACCTCTCATGGAAATCGTCTCAGAGCCTGATATCAGGAGTCCCGGGGAAGCCGTAGAATACATGAAAAAACTCCGGGCAATCCTCAGGTATCTCGGTGTCTGCGACGGGAACATGGAGCAGGGTTCACTGAGGTGCGATGCAAACGTATCTGTAAGACCGGCCGGCCAAAAAGAATTTGGAGTTAAGGTTGAGATCAAGAATATCAATTCGTTCAGGTTTGTCGAGAAGGCACTTGATTATGAGATCAGACGGCAGATAAAGGTTCTGGAAGAAGGCGGCAGGATCATCCAGGAGACGAGATTATGGGATTCTGCAAGGGACATTACAGAATCCATGCGCGGCAAAGAGGAAGCCCATGATTATCGTTATTTTCCGGAACCGGACCTCGTGCCTATTATGGTCGAACAAAAATGGATTGATGAGATTGAGGCATCATTGCCAGAATTACCAGATATTAAAAGAAAACGGTTTATATCTGGTTATGGTCTGCCGGAATATGATGCTGATCTTCTTACATCTGAAAGAGCCGTTGCAGATTGGTTCGAGGAGGCTACGGCTTCATATGCTTTGAGCGTTTCCGGGCCTAAGGTCGTAAGTAACTGGATGATGGGGGAACTCACACGACTCCTTAATGAGGATAACAAAACCATAGAAGAATGTCCTGTAAGGCCATCACAGCTTGCAGATATGCTAAAGCTCATTGACAAGGGAACTATCAGCGGGAAGATAGCAAAAACAGTTTTCGAAGAAATGTATAAGACTGGCACAGGTTCTGAGGTTATTGTAAAAGAAAAGGGTTTAGTACAGATAAGTGACACGGGAGAGATAGAGAAGGCAGTAGATGATGTTATTGCAAAAAATCAGAAAGAGGTGGAGAGGTTTAAAGCAGGAGAAGAAAAACTCATAGGCTTTTTTGTCGGTCAGGTGATGAAATTGACGAAAGGCAAGGCAAATCCTCAGATGGTAAACGAGTTGCTGAAGCAAAAGCTCTCAGCGTAACCTTGATTTTATGTCTGCTTTCCATTTAATCTTATAACGTACTGCAGATGTTGTAAAAAAATTTATTTTTTGATACCTTAATGTACCTTTAACTGATGGTTTTCGGAATTTTTTAACCGATACAACATTTAAAGTTACTTTCAATAATCTATCAAGTTAAATAAATTTTTGAACAATATTTGCAGCATTATAACCAAACAATAAAGACCATGGAGAGATGTCCGAGCGGCCGAAGGAGCACGACTGGAAATCGTGTGTACGCTAATACCGTACCGTGGGTTCAAATCCCACTCTCTCCGCCATCTTGTCTTTTTGCAGCCTGGGAACGGCCCTTCGCAGCAGGTGGATGTGAACCCCGTCAGATCCGGGAGGAAGCAGCGGTAAGCATTTTTCCTGGGTGCCGGAGGTAGCCGCTCTCAGGCTGGAGAGAGACAGGGGAAGGGATATGAGCTATTTAGTTCTTGCCAGAAAATGGAGACCTCAGGGATTCGACGATCTGATCGGTCAGGAACCCATCATGCGTGTTCTCAAAAATGCTATTGATCAAGGAAAGATTGCTCATGCCTATCTCTTCTCAGGGCCGAGAGGGGTCGGCAAAACATCCACTGCAAGGATACTGGCTAAGGCGCTGAACTGCGTAAACGGTCCGACAACCGCTCCCTGTGGTACCTGTGCATTCTGCACATCAATAACAGATGGTTCCTCTATAGACGTGATGGAAATAGACGGTGCCTCGAACAACAGCGTTAATGATATCAGAGACCTCAGGGAGAGGGTTAAATATGTACCCTCCGGTGGAAGGTATAAGGTCTACATTATAGACGAAACGCATATGCTGTCTGATGCCGCATTCAATGCCCTACTAAAGACCCTTGAAGAGCCTCCGTCCCATGTTGTCTTCGTCCTCGCGACAACCGCTCCCAAAAAGATACCGCCGACTGTGCTGTCCCGGTGTCAGCACCTCCCCTTCAGGAGGATAGCCACCTCTCAGATAAAAGAAAGGTTAAGGAAGATATCACAGGCAGAAGGCATCACGATCTCGGATCCGGCGATTGAACTGATAGCAAGGGCTGCAGACGGAAGCTTGCGGGATTCACTCACAATACTCGACCAGATATCTTCATTCTCTGTTGACATAAATGAATATGACGTAAAAGATCTCCTCGGCATAACAGACTTTGGACTTCTCTCGGAACTTTCGCTTGCACTCATTGAAGGCAAGAGAGAAGAGATACTGAAGATTACAGGAAATCTTATAGAAAAAGGGACTGATATCAGATCTTTCATGAAGGAGCTTGTCCAGTTCTTCAGGGATATGCTCGTGGCAGGCATTGTGAAAAAGCCTGAGGAGATACTCGATCTTAGCAAAGAGGAGATGGTCACTACCAAAAACATCCTGTCAAGGACAACCGAAGACCAGCTCGCACTCCTGCTCTCGGAATTACTGAAGGCAGAGATTGATGTAAGAAATGCCTCGTTGCCGCGTCTTGCTTTCGAGATGGCCCTCCTTAAGGCGAGCTTCCTGCATGATCTGAAACCCTTAAAAGAAATCCTGGAGAATATCGAGGAATATATCAAGCTGCATCCAAATAGAAGAAATGCAGCGGGAGAGTTCCTTAGGTCCGGGAAAGACATTGAACAAAAGTCACCTGCACCTGAAACTGACTTTATCGAAGAGACATTGAAAGATGAAGAGATAGAGAACATATCCATGGCTGAACCACCTGTGCAGGAATCTGAGAATAGGCGTTCGGAGGGGAAGACTCTGACAGATGAGATTTGGGAAAATGCTGCGAAAAAAATGGGTCCGCCGCTCGCATCAAAACTATCAAAGTCAAGTTTTAAATTGACGGGAGATAAACTCATTCTGACACTCAACGGAGGGTATTCTGTTTTTACAGATTCCATTAAAAAGAATACCGGATTGATAGAACAGATCTTTTCGGAAGAACTCGGGACTCATGTTACGTTAAAGGTTGAAACCGCAAAGAAAAAGACGATTCGCAAGAAAGACCTCAAGGAAGAGGTAATGGCAGATCCGGTAATTAAAGAGGTCCTTGAACTTTTCGACGGCAGGATCGTGGATGTAACGCCGATAACGGAAGAAAAAAAATAAATACCCCTCTTTATCCCCCTTTACGAGTCATAGACCTTACGAAGGGGGAAATTAAGGAGGGTAAACGGAGGATAACATGTCAAAAAAGATGCTGGGAGATATAATGCGTGAGGCCCAGAAGCTTCAGGCTAAAATGGCAGAGATGCAGGAAGAAGCGAAAAAAAAGACCGTTGAGGCTACCGCAGGCGGCGGCATGGTTACTGTAGTGGCAAGCGGAGCTGGAGAAATTATTTCGATAAAAATCGAAAAGGATGTTGTCAATCCGGACGATGTCGAGATGCTCCAGGACCTCATTATGGCTGCAGTAAATGAGGCTTTACGTCGTGCCCAGGAGATGGTAAACAGCGAGATGTCCAAACTTACGGGAGGGTTACAGATACCCGGAATGGGCAATCTGGGAAAGCTTTTTTAATTGGCACCAGCAAATATTCATCATGTACTGAGGAGTTCATAAGTAAAACCACATCATATGCGAATGTTGTCATTATCCGGCTTGACCGGATAATCCAGTCTTCTTCTGGATTCCCCGATCGAGTCGGGGAATGACGGTTATGTGGCCTTACTTATGAACTTATTAGTATATAAAGGCCACTTTTATCACTGCAAAACAATTTCTATCATAAATCACCTGAAGAAATTGCACAATAATGTCCTTGACTCGCATAATTTATTGAAATATCATTAAATTACTAATGCGGTCGTTAGTATGGCGACATAGTTTCGTCTGTTTGTCATTCTCCGTCCGTCATCCGTCTTAAGTACTGACGGACGTAAGACGGATGACCGGTGAATCCAGTGCCTTTCTCTGGATTGCCCGATCAAGCATGCCCTCGACTGCGATCGGGGGTCGGGCAATGACAGTCATGTATCCTTACTTATAGCCGTCTTAGTAAATTATAAATATGAAGAGGTGGGAATTATGAAAAAAGGCAAACTGATCGAGATGCTGAAGAAAGACCTTGCGGATGAACATGCAGCAATCATCCGTTACCTTGTCCACGGCTGGCTCGAAGGTGAAGATACACCCATCGGAGCAAGCCTGATATCGAGATCAAGGGAAGAGATGTGGCATATGCACTGGCTTGGCATGATAGTCTGCAAACTGGGAGGAGAACCGAATTTCAAACCGGCTCCCTATCCATACAATCCGAAGAACAGGGCAACCATATTTAAATCGTATGTCGAGTACGAGGAGAACCTGATTCCCCATTATAACGGCCAGGCTGATATGGTTGACGACCCCCATATCAAGAGGGTGCTGCAGAGAGAGGCCTGGGAATCAGCCATTCATGCAAGAAAATTCCAGAGGATACTGGATAAATTGAAGCCGGAACAGGCCAAAGGGGTTCCCGGTGGAGAAAGAGAACTGCCGAAAGGGTTTCTTGATGTCCTGCAAAAAGAAGTAGCAGGAAAATACAATGAAATGCTGCAGCATATCCGCTATTCATGGGCCTTCCAGAAAAAAGGCCTTATGGCATGGAATCTCATGGATCAGGCCATGGAGAAAATGAAACAGATTGCTCACTTCGCAGAAGATATCGGCGCTAACGGAATTGACGTGCAATTCAAGCCCGGCAGGATAGATCTTACAATGGTTCCCGGCAAAGCACTCAAAAAGGCAACTGATGACGTCAGTAAATCTCACAGGAGACATTTGAAATTAAAGAAAGACAGCGAGTTAAATAAACACGGAGGCATGGTAATCAATCTCGACCTTACCATTCAGCAGGAACAGTATCAGGAAGAGGAACTGTCAGACGCAGGTAAAGACTAGTAAATCAGCTTCACCGGGTGCCGACCAGTTCGTAAATTTCGACCTCCCCGCTTTTTTCTGAAACCGTTATCCTGCCGAGCGGCCGAACCGATACGGTGTGTTCTGTCTTTTGATATACGGATTTACTGATAATTATGGATGTGCCTAACCCCTTATTGGCTGACTCGAGACGGGATGCAAGGTTCACAGTGTCTCCCAGAACGGTGTAATTGAACAGTTCTGAAGAACCCATATTGCCTACGATAACTTTTATCATATTTTCCTCCTCATTGATTGAAAATCTGCTTTATGGCATAACCGCTTATAAGTATATCCAAAAAAAGAAAACTACAAAATAGTTTTCTTCAACAGTAGTGTGGTACAATTCAAAAAATTTAAACCTGATACAGGAGGTCGGTTTAATGCTTTCTGAAAGGGCAGGTAAAATCAAGCCGTCACCGACGCTTACCATGGATGCAAAGGCAAAAGCTATGAAGGCAAGAGGTGTTGATATTGTCAATTTCGGGGTAGGTGAACCGGACTTTGATACTCCTGATAATATTAAAGAGGCGGCAATAAAGGCCATCAGGGATGGGTTCACAAAGTACACCCCTGTCGGAGGGATAGACCCCCTGAAAGATGCAATTATAGAGAAGTTCAGGAACGATAATAACCTTCACTATACCCGTGATGAAATCATTGTCTCATGCGGTGCAAAACACAGCCTTTATAATATTGCACAGGCATTATTAAGCCCGGGAGATGAGGTGTTGATATTTTCTCCTTACTGGGTATCTTATCCCGATCAGGTTTTGCTGAATGACGCAATTCCGATTTTTGTGAAGACATACGAAACTGACTCTTTTATGGTCAGACCTGATGCACTGGAAGCCAATATTACGAAAAAGACAAAGGCGTTGATCTTGAATTCGCCTTCAAACCCGACCGGGCTTACATATGACAAGAAAAATCTGGAAAAGATTGCCGAGATCGTGCTGAAGCATGATCTCTATGTGGTATCTGATGAGATTTACGAAAAACTTACATATGACGGTTTTCAGCACATCAGTATCGCATCTCTCGATGACAAAATTAAAGCAAAGACAATCGTTGTGAATGGCCTTTCCAAATCTTATGCTATGACGGGCTGGAGGATTGGTTTTGCGGCAGGCCCGAAAGAGATTATAAAGTCCATGACAACCATACAGAGCCAGTCGACTTCCAATCCGACTTCAATAGCCCAGAAAGCCGCTGTTGAGGCTCTTACAGGCCCTCAGGATTTCATCATGAAAATGGTTAACGAATTCGACAGGAGGAGGAAGTTTCTTGTAGGTGAACTCAATTCCATTCCGGGAATCAGCTGCCTGACACCCACAGGAGCTTTTTATGCTTTCCCCAATATGTCGCGGTTATACGGCAGGTCTGCGGATGGCCAAAACATAACCTCTTCAACAGAATTGGCCCTCTACCTTCTTGAAAAGGCAAACGTTGCGCTTGTGCACGGGGCAGCATTTGGGGATGACAATTGCATCAGGCTTTCTTATGCTACATCTGTTGACGAGATAAAAAAGGGTGTTGACAGGATAAAAACGGCATTGAATAGAATGTCGTAGTATAGTAGCTGAATGACAAGATGCAGACATTGTTCCAAAATTTATTTAAATCGATAAGGTTAAAATATCTTTATTCGTTATGTTCAATAAAATATTCCTAAAACTATCAGTTAAATGTACACTAAGGTATCGAAAAATAAATTTTCTCACAACATCTGCATCTTCATAGCTACTATAGGGCATTGTAAAAGAATATAATGAACATTGAGAATCTCAAAGACTATCGTTCAGGTTATGTATCTATAATCGGACGGCCCAATGTCGGAAAATCAACGCTCCTGAATTCCATCCTCGGTGAAAAGATTGCCATCGTTACGCCAAAACCGCAGACGACAAGAAACAGGATCATCGGCGTAAAGACTATCCCGGATGCACAGATTATCTTCATCGATACCCCGGGGATACACCGGCCGAGGCATAAACTGGGCGAGACGATGATTAAAACCGCTATGGAAGCCCTGAATGAAGTAGATGTTGTTTTATTTATGGTTGAGCCCCATGTGCCTAAGAAAGAAGATGCAGCAGCCATTGATTTACTGAAAAAACTACAGTCTCCTGTCATGCTTCTGATAAACAAGATAGATACGATTAAGAAAAATGAACTCCTGCCCATCATTGATCACTTTAAGAATCTCTATCAGTTCAACGAAATAATACCCATATCAGCGATCAAGCAGGATGGGATAAGCCTTCTTTTGAAAAGAATATGCGATTATCTTCCGATCGGCCCAATGTATTACCCTGATGATCTCATAACTGATCAATTGGAAAGATTTATGGTATCCGAGATAATCAGAGAAAAGATCATGGATTCAACTGAAGAAGAATTACCATATTCAGTGGCTGTTGATGTGAACAAATGGCATGAAAGGGATGACGGACTCATATCGATCAGTTGTAATATATATGTTGAAAGAGAAGGGCAAAAAGCTATAATAATAGGTAAAAGAGGAGAGAAATTGAAATCTATCGGAAGCACTGCAAGGGCAGACATAGAAAAGCTTCTGAATACAAGAGTCTTCCTGGAATTATGGGTAAAGGTCAAGAAGAACTGGAGAAATGATAATCAGCTGCTGAGGGAATTGGGGTATAGATAAATGTTAGTCCAGATGAGGGTTGAAGGCATGTTGTTTGATCCCCGCAGTAACATGTATATACTGCTCTTGAAGGAGGTTAACGGCAATGGCACACTTCCCATATGGATTGGCAAACCCGAAGCCGATTCAATAGCGCTGGCATTAGGAAAAGTAGAAACACCAAGACCTTTAACCCATGATCTCATAAAAAATATTGCTGATGGTCTGAAGATCAAAATAACAAAAATAATAGTGACAGAGATTCTTGACAACACCTATTATGCACTCCTGTGCCTGAACGACGGCAAGAAGGAGACCCTTATAGACTCGAGGCCAAGCGATGCGGTGGCAGTTGCGTTAAGGGTGAATGCCCCTATATTTGTGGAAGAAAATGTCATGACACAGAAAAGTGCAGACGAGCTTGAGGAATGGCTCAAGAACCTCAAACCGGAAGACTTCGGGAATATCATGTAATGCTCAAGAGGTCCGAAGGTATTGTCCTGAGAACCTTTCCATTCGGAGAAGCAGACCTTATCGTCACCTATCTGACCCTCGATTCCGGACTTGTCAAACTGTTTGCAAAAAGTCCGCGAAAATTTAAAAGCCGTTTCGGAAGCAGTCTCGAACCTCTGACACATTCGAGGATATCTTTCTGGGGCAGGGAAGATACGGCGCTGCCGAAACTAACCCAGTCGGATATCATAAGCCCCTTTCAGTCTATCAGGGACAACCTGAGCAAGTTCCTGAAGGTTTCAGAAATAATTGAGCTCACGATTAACTTTATTCCTGAAAGAGATGTGAACAAAAAGGTATATACCCTTCTTTTAAATACATTACAAGCTATTGAGAGTAATTCCCCCTCACCCTCCCTTAGTAAAGGGGGGAAGGGGGGATTTGTTGATGAAGATCTCATGGTAAACCACTACAAAATAAAATTTCTTCAGCTTGTCGGTTTTGCGCCAAGACTTGATTCATGCGGTAGGTGCGGGAAAATCGGCTATAGGTTTTATATCTCTCAGGGATCCATCCTGTGTGAATTATGTGCAAAAGGCATAGACTCGCCAATAAGTATATCCCCTGCGGCTTTGCGTTTTTATACTGACCTCCTTACATGGGACACATCAAAGGTAAATCGAATCAGGCCCTCTGAAATGCTTCTTTTAGAGCTTTCAGATATAATAAATATGCACATAAAATATATTCTTTCAAAGCCTTTAAAATCTGAAACATTTCTTCACTCCTTGTCCAGATAATGATAATTTATGCCAACCGCAGATGAATGCCGGGGTAATAGTGTCATTGACCTGAAATATTCCTCTTATAACATTCCGGGCATGGGCATGTTTGGCGTGGGGTATGAAATAAAGGCGCGAGAGACAATTCCGATAACCACGAAAATGATAATGGCTGCTACAATGACAGCGACTGTGTACCCCAACGATTTTTCCTGAGGTGACTTCATAAGAACGGGAAGTCCCAAGTAAAGAAGATACAAACCATATAAGCCCAGAAGGCCCAAGATGCTCAGTATAGGAATTATAGTAAAAATCCCGACTAACCAACCAGGAGTGTAGGAATAGGTGGCCACCTTGAAAGCCTGGTTAATATTCTTTTCCCCTAAAAAGGTGGGAGCCAACGCATCAATGATGAGAGCCAATATATACACACCGACAAGGGTCAGGATATAATGTACAACCGCGGAAGCAATCGAAGTAGTTATTGGTATCCGAAATGATCCTACAAAAGGTAAACTAATACCCACAATGGACATTCCGATAACGGAGGCCACTGGCCCGATTGCCGCTAAGATAATAATGTAGGTTTTATACAACTCCGGAATAGTTGTGGTTTCCCCTGAAATGGTTTGCCACTCCTGCTTAGGCTTAAGCAAAATCCCTTTAATACGATCAACTATATTCATAGTTTATTCCTCCTCCTTTTCCTCAAAGGCTATTATCAAAAAACCCACCATCCTTAACTCGCCTTACAACTGGTCAGACCTGTTTCCAGCCAACTTATACACATTCTTATCACAAAATGGTTGGTTTGTCCACTACGGAATTATTATTGTGGTGTTTAGACGATGGTTTATCTGTGGATTATATATGGTAATTTAGACTTTTCTTGATGACAGGAAAGTTGTTTTGTACAGGAAGTAGGTTTGCCTCTCAGGATTTTTTAGAATGCTGTGCATCGTTCTTCCATGAATAAACATGTCCTTTTTCTCACTGCCACCTACAAGTCCTCGGAAACAAGAGAGGAGAAAAGTCGATGATTATCAGGCGGAGAACTCCGCATACAAAAAGGGCGAGATGTTTGTCTCGCCCCCTACAACTAAAGAGTTCTGATAAAGTGAACCAATTGAGGATTATCAATTGAATTATGCAGTAAAAAAGAGACCGTTTATATTGCTAACATAAAGAATCAATAACTCTCTCCAATTTTTCTTGGTCTTTTTCTTGTATATCTAAATCCTCTAATCCTAAATTCAAATACTCGGAATCATTACTAATATTGACATCGTGTTTTTTATGCTCT
>Ga0256868_10000262_pt1 | contig 31875 bp, 27 predicted proteins | sample RVTome_13_FD_187341 | JGI IMG/M metagenome (GOLD analysis project Ga0256868, IMG submission 187341) | Soil microbial communities from uranium-contaminated site in the Upper Colorado River Basin, Wyoming, United States - RVT92D227 HiSeq ...
TTTATACGATGGATCGAATAAGCTATTGAATTATTGAGTTATTAAACTATTGAATTATTATACAGTGGATTATTTAGTCAGTTATAAGGCTTCATTCTCCGCTTTATAAAAGCAATAACTTATTTACCCATTAACTCAATAACTATGTATCATCTGACGCGGTAGACGATCAGAAACCTATACAGGGGGAGGGGATAAAATGAACAAGACGCTAAAAAGAATTGCTCTTTTTACAAGCATCTTGATTCTCCTTCTCTTCACCCTCTTCGTCATCAATCAGACAGGACAGGTCGTTCAGCTTGCTGACAAGGTAAGCCCCTCCTTTGGGAATTTTGTCTTTTGGGTGCTTTTGTTGGTTTATGCCCTTCTCATTTTAATCCCAGTATTATTGTTCTTGCGTTTGCCTAAGTCCCTTATGCCTCCAAAATCTGAGGATTCCCCAGAATTTGATACCTATTTCACATTACTAAAGAAACGATTGGCTTTAAATCCTCATCTCAAGGGCTTGGAGTTTTCAAACCGGCAACAGGTTGATGAAGCCCTTGCAATCCTTGGTAAAAAATCTGATGAGATCATCCAGCAGACAGCTTCGACCGTATTCATCAGCACTGCAATTTCCCAAAGTGGACGGTTGGATGCTTTTCTGGTGCTGTCCGCCCAATCCCGCATGGTTTGGAGGATCGCCCGATTGTATTATCAGCGACCGACACTCCGAGACTTCATTCAACTTTACGCAAACGTCGCGGGAACAGTTTTTCTCGCAAGTGAGTTGGAAGACATAGACATCAGTGAACAAGTGGAACCCGTTCTGTCCTCTACTCTTGGAGCCTTAGCTGTAACGATTCCAGGAGTTCAGTTGGCGGCATCTATTCTGGTTAATTCGGTGCTTACAGGGGCAGCAAATGCATTCCTTACTTTGCGTGTCGGTATTATTGCCAGGCGTTATTGTGGCTCACTCGTCATTTCTGAAAAGCGTACCCTTCGCCGTGCAGCCAGTGCAGAGGCTGCAAAATCACTCGGCTCTATAGTAAAACAGGGTACAGCCTATCTTTCAAAGGCCCTCTGGAAGGCCTCTAAGGGGAAGGTTGGGAACTTTTTATCAAGCATGAAAGAGTATACCAAGGAAACAGGGAGTTCCCTGCTTGCCAAAGTAGGTCTTCAAAAGACCAAGGGATCCCTTGATACGGAAATAGAGGCCAATACTTCAACGATAAAAGATCGTTCTATCCATGGAAAAAACGATGTAGATCCTGAATGAGACCACGTCAGGTATTTCTAATCTCCCTTCCGCAGTCAGTCTTTCTTGCCCCTTGGACTGACTCTTAGCCCTCCTCTTTTCAGCATTTTGATCATTTCTTCGAAAGATAACCAATTAGGTGATTCAGTGGACGATATTTGTTTAAACGTTATTCATCAACTGGTATAGGTCTGATGAATCCAAACGCCGAATTTAATGCAATGACAGGGTTTAGGTATGGCGTGATAAGGGTATCCTTCCTCTTTTTTTACATTAATGGTGCATGGGCATTATTATAAAGTCAGCCAAAGCCCCATCTTTCTAACGGGGTTTACTTGTTATAGCTTATCAGTACTGTCCCAACGTTTCTAAAATCAGAGAGAAAAAGCAGGTAACTACTTGATTTTTAACAGAGTGAAATTTCATTGGCCATTCAAATCGATTAAAACCATTTTCTCGAAAATGCTAAATGTTTTCATTCTGTTACAAGAAATTAACATTTCAACGTTGGGACACTACTGATAGCTTATGAATTCTCAACATTTGATTAAAACCACACCAATATGTTAGAAGAGCTCTATGAGTACCATTCCACGGAAGGCAGCAACAGTCATCCTTTTAAGGGATGAAAACCCTGAAGGATTTGAGGTATTTCTTCTCAAGCGACATGAAAAAAGCAGTTTCATGGGAGGAAATTTCGTCTATCCGGGGGGAAGAGTCGATCGAGACGATGGGTCCTTTGAAATATGCTCCTTTTCTAAAGGAATTACCTTTGATGAGGCCCATAAGATTTTTGGAGGAACGATATCTCCAGAGGAAAGTTTTGCATACTGGATTGCAGGAATTCGGGAACTCTTTGAGGAAGCAGGAGTCCTTCTCGCTTATGACCAGAAAGGAAATCTTTTTCAAATAAGAAATCAGGATGAACAGGATAAATTTTTAAATTATCGAGAATTACTGCAAAAAGGTAAAATGACCATCTGCCAGGTGGCACTGAAAGAGAATCTCCTATTTGCGTTAGATCACCTCCGTTATTATGCTCACTGGATTACACCCGAAGCCCGACCTGAACGATTTGATACTCGTTTCTATCTTGCACGTTACCCAATGGGACAGGAAGCAAGTCACGATCAGAAGGAGACAACAGCCGGAGCTTGGATGACCCCTCAGGAGGCTTTGGAAAAGAATTTAAAAGGAGAGGTCATCTTAAGTCCCCCTACCCTTAAAACGATCGAAGACCTTTCCCGATTCAAAACCATTGACGAAGTAATCAACTCTCTAAAAAAGAAGGAGATCTCCCCTATCCTCCCTATTCTTACAAAGATATCGGGTGAATCTTTTATCCTTTTCCCCTGGGATCCGGAGTATAAAATGTTTCAAAGAGGAGAAACTCCGAATCATTTGGATCATGGAAGGCCATCTCAGCCCGAAGACAATTCAACCCGTGTGGTTTTAAAAGAAGGCCGCTGGCTCCCCTTTTGTCGCACCTCTTAGCCTAAATCAGGAGTAATCTGAAGCGCGTCGTTGAAACGATTGGTGAAGTTGGCCGTGCAGATGAGGAGGGTCAACTCCACGATCTGTTTCTCGTCATAATACTTCCTCAACTCTTCGAGTACATTCTCCCGGACAGTGGATGCGGCCCTTGTAACAATCTGAACGAAATGGAGAGTGGCCTTGTCCTTCTCATCAAAGGCTTTACTGCGTTGGTAGAAGAGCATATCCTTAAACTGTTCGTTAGTTACACCGGCTTGCTTCGCCGAAGCAATATGGGCACGGGTTCAATACTCGCATCCGTTGAGCATTGAAGTAGCCACGTAAACCAACTCTTTGTCACGATTCGTGAGCGTTTCTCCGCTCATCATTAACTGGAAAAATGGCATGAAGCTTGCGAGTGCCTCGGGTCGATGAGCCATCACGGCAAAAATGTTTGGCATGAACCCAAACTTCTGGGCCATAGCATCGTAAAGTCCATAAACTGAAGAGTCTGCATTCTGTCTCGATAGTGGATTAATAACAACCATAATGTGCCCTCCTTTAAATTAAGCTTTCAACGAAATCTATCTCATACTATATTTAGCAACAGATTTTGTCAAACAAATGTACGGGTATTTTTGAAATGTTTACTGGATAACAGATTGGCATTTGCATAAGTTAATCAGTGAGTTGGTGATTTTGAATATTGTTATATCAACATAATATAATTTCTATTTCTCCTAATCTCCTCACCTCCATGTTTTCTTAATTTTTGTCACTGAGTCACCCTGTCTCCCCATCCCCTTATCTCCCCATCTCTGCTTCTTTCTTTCTTCGGTCCCTTGACATCTCCCAAATACCGCATTGGATTCTGAACTTACAGTAGACTTTTGGATCAAGGCATTCGCAGCAATAATCAATGTTGAAACATTCACAGCATTCCTGACAGAATCCAGTTCCATGTTTCTGACAGACTGCAATAGTTTCTCTATCTGGATGAATTCTACACTTCATCTCTTCTTAGCTTTATCCCCTCTGATCTTGACTCGCTTCGAAACAGGACGTGGTCTAAGCAATATATAAGTCGCCCCTGCTCCACCATCGCAGATTCTTGCACTTGAATAGGCGGCAACCCATTTCCGCCAAAGGCCATGGGTAAGCCATTCTACGACCTTTTTCTTCAGAACAGGTTCTGAAGGAGAAGAAAGACCGCGTCCATGAACAATTAAAACACCAGTTTTACCAGTTGTCACTGCCCATTTTAGGAATTTTTCAAATACCTCTTTTGCATCTTCTGCGAGGAGACCATGAAGATCAACAAACGCCTGAATCGAATAATCTCCCCGGTGCAGACGCTTTGCGAGTGCTGGATGAACGTGATATCCTGTGCCTTCAATATACTCCGGTGTGTCGGCAACATTGAAGCCTCTTCCATATTTCACAAGATCTGTGAGTTTTTCTAATGTCTCAGCATCCTCTTTGTCTCTTGAGCTTTCAGGTAATTCAAGTTGAAAAATTCTCTCCACATATTTGTCCCTTGAAATTGGTGTTACTCCTTCCATGGCCTTCTTAAAAAGTTCTTCTTCCAACTCAGGATTCTGTTTTTTCTCATAATCTATGAGAGCAGAATGATGTCGCTCCTGTGAAGAAAAAGATTTGTTTTCAAGCAAAGCCCTTAGATCCTGGAAGGATTTGAAGGTGAATGAAGATTTCTGTGGCTTCATGATTTAACCTCTGTATTGTCAATGAGGTAACCAAGGTACCAAAATAATATTAAACAAAAGCATATAAAATATCAAACTGATAAAACAATACCATTAGAAAAAAAAATTCTTAAATTCCTTTTGAGTGGACCCATACAGTTCCTTGACTCGGACTACACCCCTTCTTATAATTAATGGTTAAAACAGAAAAGGAAGGGAGATCGTAATGGTTGTCCTTTATGAAAAAGAGGGTAAAATTGTGACGATCACACTCAACCGCCCTGAGAAACTGAATCGCATCGATGCTGAAATCTATCAGGCACTTAGCAATGCATTAATGGACTTCCGAGACGATCAAGAGGCGTTGGTGGCGATTATCATTGGCGCTGGTGAGGCTTTTTCCACAGGGGCCGACCACGATAACTTGCTCCGGCCATGGGCCAATAAGTCGTTTCAAGTACCCCCGATGATTACAAGGGGCCTCGATATTTGGAAGCCCCTGATTGCCGCCATCAATGGTCCGGCCAGGGGCGGCGGTCTTGAGATTGCATTGGCCTGTGATATTAGAATTGCTTCAGAAAATGCATCCCTGCAAATGCCAGAGGTAGGTCGTGGTTTACTGCCAGGCTTGGGTGGGACGCAAAGATTGCAACGGATGGTCTCTCCAGCTAAGGCTGCTGAGATGATTTTTTTGGGTACACCTATTAGCGCTGAAGAAGCCTACCGGCTTGGGTTGGTCAATAAGGTAGTTCCTTTTGCCCAGCTTTTACCTACGGCTAAAGAGTGGGCAGCAAAGATCTGTGAAAATTCTCCCCTTGGAATTCGGAGAGCAAAAGAGGCCATGATTCGGGGTAGGAATATGGCTCTTGAAGACGGATTATGTCTGGAACTATCCTACTTTGAGGAGATGCTTCAGAGCGAGGATTATCAGGAAGGGCTTCGAGCATTAGCCGAGGGAAGAAAGCCGGAATTCAAGGGACAGTGATAAAAAGGGTAACCCCATATCCCCTTGTCATACGAACCTTGTACTGAACTTGATTCAGTATGGTTTCAGCATCTGGTTGAGACAAGAGAGGAAAATTAATGGACAGCATGATTGAAAGTGAAGGCATGCATTATGAAGGGAACTGTATCCGACCACCCCCTGAGGCCTCCAGTATCCTGCTTCAGGTGACTCTGGGCTGCTCTCATAATCAATGCACCTTTTGCGGGACATATAAGGATAAACCATTCCAGATAAAGGGCGATGACATCATCCTGAGCGATATCCTGTATGCCTCAAAATATATGAAGAGACAGGATCGGGTCTTCCTCATGGATGGGGACGCTCTCATTTTTCCTCAAAGGAGGCTGATATGGATCCTTGATAAAATCAAAGAACATCTTCCCTGGGTCAAACGGGTTGGAACTTATGCGAATACAAAAAGTATTAAGATGAAATCATCCCAAGAATTGATCGAACTGCGGGAGAATGGATTGGACAAAATCTACCTCGGTGTCGAAACCGGAGACGATGAGGTTCGTAAAAAGATCAATAAGGGGTCAACCGCCCAGCAATGTCTCGAGATGGGTAGAAGGGTAAAGGATGCGGGGATGGAACTTACTGTCATGGTTCTGCTTGGAGTTGCAGGAAAGGTGAAGTCCCTGGATCATGCCCGGGCCACTGGAAAACTTCTCAGTGCCATGGATCCCACCTATGTTGCCGCTCTAACCTTGATAATGATTCCTGACACCCCCCTTTGGGAAGAATATGAGAATGGTAATTTCGAACTTCCTGATGAGCGGGGGCTACTGATTGAAATGAAGGAGATGATTGCTCATACAAACCTGAGTAGTGGCATCTTTGCTTCTAATCATGCGTCCAACTACCTGCCAGTGAAGGTCTGTCTCCCAGAGGGTAAACAGAAGGCCCTGGATATGATTGATGCAGCCTTGAGGGGTGAAATCGGGCTAAGGCCAGAATGGATGCGGGCTTATTAAATCCGCTAAGGAAACTCCCAGATTTTTCAAGATTCCAATTTGGTTAAAGCAAATCTGTATTTGGAGTCGGGTTGAGTCCACGGGCCATTGTTGATTACCTCCCCATCAAGCTTTGGGGAAGATATCTTCCAGGCACCATCAGCACGCACATCCGTCAGCTATATCACATCGCGTAATGTGGCTCTTTTAATCTCTATTTGATTTTTTTGCAACTGAAATGGGAAATCAGTCTTTTCTTTGTGAAAAGGAGAATCCTATCTCTCTTTTTGTAAATCCAGACAGAAAGGAGAGTTTCTTCGGTAGGTTCGGTGATTAAGAACAGGGTTCCCATTTTATTCAATCTCCCCAGTTGATTAAGGGCAACTTGTGTCTCTGGTTCACCCCATTGACTGAGGAAAACCTTTTGATTGATGCCGGCCAACATCAGATGGGGACGTTCAGATAATTGTCTGGGACGTGGCTTTCGAATATTTGAAACGAGGTTTAAAAAAGGAATTGCCATATTCTTAGTATTGAAGCCCCCCACCCACTCCTCCCCCTCAAGGGGGGAGGGTGAGGGTGGGGGGCTGAAAGATGTCTTAGCAATTGGAATCTAAATTGAATAGATAATTTTTGGCATAATTTATGCCAAGTTTAGAACTAAATAAAAAATTAGTTTAATTATCTTAACTCCTTAATATTTTTAATATTTCTTATTTCTTGATGAAAAACATCCATATTGAAAGAAACATATTCCCTTGAATATTTTGTACATTGAATGACAAACTTTGTTCGAAAATGGGCTGACTTAGCAGTTCAGAAGGTTGACAAACCGTTTGTAAAATCTTACAGAAAAATTATTCCTTTTAAATATTTTGGGTGGAATTAGAGATGACTAAAGAATCTATTATCAAAATCAAAAAATTGAGACCCCTTAAAGCTGACCTACATCTCCATACGGCTGAAGATCCCCTTGATCGCATAAAGTATACGGCAAAAGAGTTGATATCAAAAGCTGCAGATGAAGGTTTTGATGTCATTTCCATCACCAATCATCATCAGATGACCTTCAACCAGGACCTCTTATCCTGTGCACGGGAGAATGGTATTCTCCTCATCCCTGGTGTAGAGATGACTATTAAGAGACGTCATGTCCTCGTTTTGAACCCCCCCTCACAAAAAATGTGTTCAGATTTTTCATCCCTTTCAAAACTACGTCGTCCTGAAACTTTAATTATTGCTCCACACCCTTATTTCCCGAGCACCTACTCCTTGAATGGATACCTATTAGACCATTTGTCCATCTTTGATGCCATAGAATATTGTCATTTTTATTCTCCCTTGATTAATTTCAATCAGAAGGCTATAGAAATTTCCGAATTCTATGGATTTCCTCTCATCGGTAATTCGGACGCTCATTTCCTGTCTCAACTAGGAACGACATATTCTTTGATCTATGCAGAAAAGAATCTTGAATCTATTTTTTCAGCCATCCGAAAGAATAAAATCGAAGTTATTACCCGTCCACTCAAACCCCTGGAGATGGGATTGATTGCAAGGCGCTTTATAAAAATGAAACTCGGAAGTAAAAGAATCAAGCTCCAACAATGGCCAAGACGCAAATTCCAGAAGCAATGGAGAACCATATCTAAAACAATGCCGGACCGAACTGGCCAAACATGTTCGCCTTCTAATATTGATCTTCCAGTATAAGAAAGGAATCGACGGATCCCTTCCTCATTCCTTGGCAGAATTGAAAGCCAACGAAGTGAAGGTGGGTTGACGAAGTTTAAACCGCTGGATCTTGCCTGTAGCGCTTTTAGGTAATTCAGAGACAAATTCTATCCAACGGGGATACTTATATTTGGCCAATCTCTCCAGAACCCATTTCTTTAGTTCTTCCGATAAATCCTCCGAAGCGCTGAATCCTTCTCGGAGTACAACGAAGGTTTTGGGTTTAACTAATCCTTGATCATCTTTTTGACCGACGACAGCACATTCGCGAACAGCTTTGTGGAGGCTCAAACAATTTTCTATCTCAACAGGTGAAACCCATATCCCTCCTACCTTTAACATATCATCAGCGCGGCCTGCGCACCAGTAAAAGCCATCTTCGTCAACGTAATACTTGTCTCCAGTGTTAATCCATTCTCCCTGCATGGTTTGACGTGTCTTTTCCCGTTTACGCCAGTAAAACTGGGCTGCGCTATTTCCATTTACCATCAGAGTACCGATTTCTCCTCGAGGCACTTCCTGCCCTTCATCATCTAAAAGTTTTATTTCATAACCCGGTAACGGTTTGCCTGAAGATCCAGGACGTAGTTCTCCCAATCGGTTGGAAAGGAACATATGAAGCATCTCAGTTGATCCAATTCCGTCAAGGATATCGATCCCAAAACGTTCCTTCCAACGATAATAAATATCCATCGGTAGTGCCTCCCCTGAAGAGACACAGATACGGACTGAAGAGAGTTCATGATCTGAATTGGGATCGGGTTTTGTCCCTTTTTCTCGATCTTGCTTTTCTTTACATTCGAGCATTTGGCCAAAAAGGGTAGGAACTCCGAAGAAGACGGTGGGCCGGAAACGCTCGAGATATCTATAGATTGTTTCCGGGGTGGGGCGATGGGGATTAAGGACAGCAGAAGCCCCGACGGACATGGGCAAATACATTCCATTTCCCAGACCATATGCGAAAAAGAGTCGCGCCCCTGAAAAACAGATATCTTCTTCGGTGAGGTTCAATACCTTCTGCCCAACGGCCTCAGAGGTCACTACCATATCATATTGGGAATGGATGGCTCCCTTGGGAGAACCTGTTGATCCAGAGCTATAAAGCCAAAAGCCAACGTCATCTCGTGTAGTAAAAGCGGTTTTTATGGCTGCAGGTGCCCGTTTGTATTTCTGCCTGAAAGGGATATGAGGTCCTTCAATTTCCGAGATCACAATGAGATCTCGAAGGAAATGAAGATCTCCTTGAATCTGGTTGACGACTGGAAGAAGTTCTGCGGACACAACGAGAACACGGGCCCGACTGTCATTTAAGTAATATTCATAGTCATCAGGGGTCAGCATGGTGTTGACGGGAATCGGCACTGCCCCCATCTTGATGGCTCCCCAGAAGATAGCATAGAACTGAGGCACATCAAGCATCAGCATCATGACCCGATCTTCGATGCGGACCCCTAAATCACGAAGAGCATTAGCTGTTTTATGAACCATCTTTTGTACATCGTTATAGGTATAATTTCGATGTTCTGTATAGATAGCGATCTTATGGCCACGCCCTTGACGAATATTGCGGTCCACAAAATAATCTGCAGCATTAAAAAGCTCTTGTGTTTCTCCGTGAATCATAGATCCCTCCCTTTCCCGTATTCTGTATTATTATACGGATGATCAATAAGATTAGCAAACAAAACCTCTGCGGAAACTTATCTTTTAAGGATTATAAAGTGTTCATCGTTTCTACATCGAACCTCCTCTTAGGTGACCTCTTACAACCTGAGAAAGAGATCACCTGTTATTGCTTGAACTCATGTTTTGCATGTGCTATAAGCAGTTTTGCCGAGACCAAACCTCACATCCAAGGAGAAACGGTTTCTTTCTGTATTCCTTGGATGATCTTTGAGGCTACAGGATGCACGGTACCCATTCATCTGGGTTACTTTGTTCCATACACAGGAGGATAGTGATGGCAAGGAGTAAGTTCAAAAAACTGTTCACGCCCTACAGCATCGGCGGGGTGAAGCTGAAGAACAGGTTTGTGAAGACAGCGAACCAGACATACCTCTTTGAATCGGGGGAGAAGCGGGTCGGTAACCTTGCAAAGGCCTTCTATGGCGCCTTGGCAAAAGGCGGCACGGGTCTGGTGATCGTCGAGACGCCGGCCATGGAGTGGCCGCTGATGGAAGAAGGGGATCGCCGTTTTCGCCTCGACAACGACAAGTATATAGACAATGTCAGGGAGCTCACCGATACCATACATCAATACGATTGCCCGACCTTTGTGCAGTTTTACCATCGGGGTCCATGGGGCGCTATTTACAACTTGGGGGCAGCCGCAGTGGCCGCCTCCGCGGTAATACTGAAATCGGAGTTCGACGTCCATGAGGACGAGCCGCCACACGCGCTTACCATCGACGAGATCCAGGAGCTGGTCGAACGGTATGGCAAGGCAGCGGAGCGGGCTCGAAAGGCCGGCTTCGACGGGGTAGAAGTCCACGCGGGTGCAGATCACCTCTTCCATACATTCCTATCCCGCTTCTGGAACAGGCGGGATGACCAATATGGCGGTCGGGACATCAGGAACCGAATGCGCTTCTTGCTTGAGGTCATCAAAGAGGTCAAGAAGAGGGCGGGACAGGACTTCCCTGTTCAGGTGCTCATGAACGGCTATGAATTTGGCGTCGGTGACTTGGGCATTACCGTTGAAGAAGCGATAGCCACCGCCAAGATGCTGGAGGAGGCTGGGGTAAACTCCCTGCAGGTGCGGTCTCACTGGGACGGCATGCACTGGGGCTCTTCTCACGCGGACAACATGTTCTATCCTGAGCCGCACATACCCATCGAGCAGTTCCCAAAGGAACTCGAATGGAGCTACAAGGGGCCGCTCGTCAACGTGCCTGTTGCAGCAGCTGTCAAGAAGGTGGTCAACATAGCCATCATGACGGTGGGTGGCCTTGCCGCCGACACGGGTGAGATGATCCTGCAGCAAGGCAAGGTGGACCTCATTGGTATGACGAGGCGTTTTCTCGCCGATCATGAGTACGCCAACAAAGCCAGGGAAGGGAGGATGGAGGACATCCAGCCCTGCACCCATTGCGGCCACTGCTCCTCGACATACAATGTGCCCCGTCACTGCCGCATCAACGCTTGTTTCGGCCGCGAGAGCTATGAGATGGCTCCTGCCGGACAGAAGAAGAAGGTGGTGGTGATTGGCGGCGGTCCAGCCGGTATGCAGGCAGCCCGTGTGGCTGCGCATCGAGGGAACGACGTTACCCTTTTCGAGAAGTCGGGCTATCTTGGGGGTGCACTGCCGATAGCGGCGATGGTCAAGGGCTTCGATGTCGAGGATGTGATGTTGATTATCGATTTCTACAAGGCCCAAATCAAGAAGGAGAAGGTCAAGGTCAATCTCTCTCGTGAGTTCACTGCCGCGGACCTGGATGAAATCAAGCCAGACGTGGCGGTGGTTGCGGTCGGCGGGGAACCGGTATACCCGGACGTGCCCGGCATTGACGGCAAGAACGTGACGAAGAGCGGGGATCTGTACCGGACTCTGAAGTTCTTCCTCAAGACCTTCGGCCCCAAGAAGCTGCGCACCCTCACCAAAATGTGGATGCCCGTGGGTAAGGACGTGGTAATCCTCGGTGGTGCCATCCAGGGTTGCCAGCTCGGTGAATACCTCACGAAGCGCGGCAGAAAGGTGACCATCGTCGACATGGGAACAGGGCTGGGCGACGGCCTTTATCCCGAGAGGAAGACGCGCCTCTTCTACTGGTTCAGGAAGAAGGGTGTCACCCTTGTCGGCGATGCCAAAATGGTAGAGATAACCAAGGAAGGAGTTGTGATCGACACCAAGGAAGGTGTGCGGAAACTCCTGAAGGCGGACTCGATTATTCCGGCCATGCCCTTCAAGGCGAATCACGCGCTCTACGAACAGCTAAAAGACAAGGCTCCCGAGGTCTATTCCATCGGAGACGGCGAGCTGCCGGGCCTCATTCCGGATACGACGTTCGCCGGATGGGAAGTAGGTAACAAGATATAAGCGACGCTGTCGTTTAGCATCGTTGCTGTGTAACGCCGCTGGAGTATAACGCCGTTGTCGTGTTACGGCATGGTCGTGTAACTAAAAGCAAAGAAGGAGGAATCCCATGCGCAAAAAATATGCTTCTCTCTTGTTCGCCCTGTGTTTCTAAAATGCGCAAGGCGTGGCACTAAGAATTACCAATTCAAATCGTGCATACTTTGCGAAAATGGTGGATTGTTGATTACAGGAAGTAATCCTTACTCTATAAATTTCCTCTTTTTGTCTCATCTCAAGAATATCCCCACCTATCAGTTATCTCTTCCCTCAACCTCTCCTTCAGATTCCTCCTGCCTGATATGAAGGTGCTAAAGTGAACCTGAGATAATATTTTTTAATCACCCTTGAGTCCTCTTTAGATTTCTATCCCTCTGAAAGAAGAATATGTAAAGAATATCCAAGACCCCTAATGTTTGTATGATAAGCATTGCCACAAACCATATCTTCTGATAATTTCTTGCTGCTTTCCACAAGGCGACTCCCTTCCAGGGCAGTGTCCAAAGAATAGCAAGTAAATAAATTGGTCTCATATTTATCCCTTTCTCTCTTTCTTCATCTCCCCATCTACCACCTTCACCATCTCCAAAAACTCACTTTTGGTCAATATCCCTTTATCCACAAGTAACCTGATAAAACCTTCTTGCCGAACCACCTGAATTGGAGTTCTTCAAATGAGACAATTTGCTTGGGATCAAGGAAGATTGCCATGAGATTCAGCTCCTATTTTACAGTTTTGGCTCATCTTACTTCATAAAAGAATGAAATCTCTTCAAAAGGGTCGGGTCTCCATTTAATTCTGACAGAAATTTTGAGGCTAATGTCGGATTTTTATTACGAAGTATTTCATAGTTCCGTTTTGTATTAGAAGACTCATTTTTTATCAAGTAAATATAAGTTAAATTGAAATATGAATTATCAATTATTTCATTAAAATTTGTTACTGATATTGCTCTTTTAAAAGCTTGGATTGCTTTATCAAGCTTGCTTATTTTAAAATAAGCAACACCCAGATCACTCCATGCGGACCCAAGCTCTGGATCTATCTCAACAGCTTTTTGAAGAGAAATTATTGCCTCTGAATATTTTTCTTGGCGGCCAAGGATGTTACCTAAACTTGAATATGCATTAGCTGTAATCCAACTTTTTGGTGAGATTTTTACTGCTTCTCGGATGGCTTTTTCGGCTTCCTTGTATCTTCCCTCATTCCCAAGAGCATTCCCAACTGAAACCAGACACATTGCTGCAGCCTCCTTGTCGGAAGTTTCGAGACATTTTTTGTAATCCTGTATGGCTTCGCTTATTGACTGCTCTATCACTTGTCTGCATATTGCTTTGTATAAACTCACGCCAACGGATTCTTGTAAAATTGGACTCCAATTTTCAGAAAAAGTTTCAAAATTTAATACTTCTCCATTTTTACTATATTCAGTTACTGATATGATTTGGAATAATTTGTTAGCACAATTTATTTCGTTTAATAGGATAATATATTCTAAATATTCATAACCTTTAGTAGACAGCCCTCCTTTCTTCCTTTTCTGGATAACTGAATCTCTACTCTTTGGCGAAAGAACCATTTTTGTATGAACCCTAACAATGTTTTCAGATATGTTTTTCAGACTATCTTCATCATAATAATAAATTATGGAACGATCAGCAGACGTATCATAAAACTTCCAATCTGCTCCCCATACCTCAACATAGCCAAATATAACAAGTCCGACAAGAATAACTCCTAACTTAACTGATAATGTTTTCATTCAGGCCACCTCCTTTCTTGGCTATAGGCAGATTAAACGTTTAGGGTTCACCTCTTTTCACTCCTGTAGATATGGGTTATTCAAGTGTTAATTTACTTAGAATTACTATCAATTCTTTTCCCTCGTCACAAAAGTCTTTTAATTCCTTATTAAGGGATTCAACAGACTCGAACTTAAGTACGCTGTGCATAATGCTATTTCTTCTTTCGTTGAAATTTTTCAGTCTAATATAGATGCCATTTTTCGGTTCTAATAGATATACATAGAATACCAACTTGAATAAGGATCGTTCATCCTCTATTTTTTTTTGAATCCAATCGGGTAATTTCTTTTTTTCCATTAAAAAACTTATGTGCAAATGAAAAAACAATTCAGTCACCTGAAAGACAATTACAGCACATTGAAGGAAATGGCCGTTTTTGTATGAATCATTCTGTAACGTTGCCAACTCGTCAAGAATTTTGATTAAGTTTTTTAATTTATCTTCCATAAAATTTTCTCCTATTTTTTCCCATGTCCCATTGGTGTTCTCAAAGACATGACCAAAGCCATCACTGATAGTTGACCCCTTATAGATGGGGAGGTTAATGCTTCCCCTCGCTTTTAGAAGGAATCGAAAACGGGCAGATTTGAAGTAGCCTAATGAATATTCCAGACCCTTTAATCTCCAAGAAATCCTTGTTCTATTACTTAAAACAAAAACCCCATCCCTTCTTCAGAAATGGGGTCTATATTTATCTCCAAACCATATCTCCAGCCTTATGGGTTAGAAGTTAATTATGGACGGCTTCAACCTGATTTTAGTCTATAAAATTGTGCATTGGTTGTCAATGAGAATTGAGAACGGAACCTTGATGAGATGGGAGAAGTGTTTTAATGGGGGGTTTACCTAATCCACCCCCCGAAGGTGTTCAGAAAGGAGGAGGTACTCGAAATGAGCGGATTTAACCGCTACCCTTCAGAATAGCATAATGTATGCCAAGTATAAGAAATTATAAATGATTGATGTTACCTGGATTTTGTTAAGAGGTCACAGTCTGATTGACAATTTTGTAATCATTTAGAACAAATTTAGCCTGCTTTCGTTATCATCAGAATTTCCAAAGGGCATAGCCTTAATTGGATGGGAGAGATGAAGGGATTTGGAGAGAGGCTGAATGGAGGGGAATGCCTGCAAGTCTTTAGCATCAACACAGTCATGAAATTAAGGATTGGCAATTGAAAGATTATATAAGCCAAGGAAGTGAATTTAGCCTATCCCATCGTAACCTCAATCTATCCATTTGTAACCCATTTGAACAGAATCAAATAGACCTATTTTGGGATTTAATTTCTCATAGAGAGGAATGAACTTCCTTCTGTTTGCTGTTGGTTCAACAGTATAAAACTGGATGCATATATAACTAAATAAATCTGCTAATTGAAGCAATGGGTAAAGTTTTATATCTTCTCTTTTTATAGTTTTAAGATTTATCTCTTTTACAATACCGCTATCATCAACAAACATTTTCTCCAAAAAGGCTCCCGAGGGAATGTGTCTTTTCCCTATCCCATTGACAAAAATATTCTCAATTTTTGTTGTTTCTGGGTCTAATATCACCTCCTTAACGTTCCATTTAATGTATCTGATAATCATATCTATTAAGCCTTGTAAACAAAACCTGGAATAGTGTTTTATATTAAATGTTGGGAACTCAATTGGTATTCTCTTATCAATATTTCTGGACACGTGTTCCATATAGGATTGAGTTCTCTTATGTTGTCCTTTTTTAATAGTGCCTGTACAAAATAACATAAGTGAAACGTTCTTTACTGCATCTATAATCTTATTCGTAAATGAAAATACCCCTGTTTCAGTGACTTTTAAACCATATATTTTAATTCTCCTCTTTGGATGGAACATCTCAGAAGCATGTAACTCTTTATCAGCAAAATTGAAATCCTTTTTAAGCTGGGTTAAAACATTTTCAACTTGGGTGATCTCAGTTTGCTCCACAAGCAAAATACCATAGCCTACCTGCATCTTTCTACTGGATGCAATATAAGGCTTTATGGTTTCATCCCCATACCCAATGTAGACTTTACCTTTTGTTATATCGCTTACTTCCATTTTTAATCACCCATTAAGAAACCATTATCCACCCCTCATCTTGTTAGCAATTTTCTTTAAGTATAACACCTCATTATTACAATAAAAAAACTACATTTTTTATGTCTAATCTATCAAATCTCACTTTTGCAAGAACTCAACATTACATCCTCTCTATTAATCCTTTTGAATGCTCCTTAGTCCCGTATTATACACCCAAACAGCCTGTGGAAGGAGGATATCCAAGAAAATGAGAAATAGATTTGATGAGGGCAAGTCACCAAATGACTTGAAGAGGATGAGAAGAGGTCCCTGAATGCTTGACCGAAACCACACTTTTGTTTACAATCTCTCAAGTCCTCATACTCTGTATCAAGGTTTTTTGGTACACTATCGGTGCACATGGATGTCAAAAACATTCTTGAGGAGTGATGTATGGAAAAATATATTCAGTTGGCAAAAGACCTGAATATGATTCATGCAAGGATTATTTCTCCGAATGAGATCTTCTTTGATATTCGAGCCATTTTAAAATGTCGATGGGGATGTGAATATGGTCTATATTCTCTTCATGAAAATATTAAATGCCACACCAGAGATACGACCTATCAAGAAAGAATCGAAATGGTCAGAAGATTTCATCACATTCTATTGGTCCATTCCCATGATGCCAGGGAGTTGAGTACCGCTGTTCTTGAAATCGAGAGAACCGCCTTCCTCGATGGTTACTATTTTGCTTCTGCCATTCGGGCATGTAATCTCTGTGAGGTTTGTGCTGTTAAAAAAGGGAACCCTTGCCCAACCCCAGGTAAAATAAGGCCTTGCGATTCAATCTTCGGTATCGATGTTTATCAAACAGTTAGAAATTTAGGGCTACCATGTGAAGTTCTAAAAACGAGAGATGACATACAAAATCGTTATGGTTTTGTGCTGCTGGATTAAAACGAAAGGAGACCGTAATGAACACCATCAAAATCATGCCTTGTCTTGATATGAAAGAGGGTCGGGTTGTTAAAGGGATACACTTTGTCGATTTAAAAGATGCGGGTGACCCTGTAATGAATGCTTCATTTTATGAAAAGGAAGGCGCAGATGAGCTGGCTATGCTGGACATAGCGGCAACAGTAGAAAATAGAAAGACCAGGCTGGAATGGGTCAAGAATGTCTCATCCGTGATTAAGATCCCTTTAACTGTGGGGGGGGGTATCTCCACTTTGGAAGACATTGAATTGGTTTTGAAAGCTGGTGCTGATAAAATCTCCATGAACAGTGCAGCTGTCAAAAACCCGGATCTGCTTAAACAAGCGTCTAAGAAATTTGGAAAAGAAAAGATAACGATAGCAGTAGATGCAAGAAGGAACAAACAAATGCCATCCGGATTTGAATTGGTGGTATCCGGCGGCACCAAGCCTGTGGGCAAGGATGCTATTGCCTGGGCCAAACAATGTCAAGAACTTGGTGCAGGTGTAATCCTCCCGACCAGTATGGATGGCGATGGAACTCAGGCTGGATATGATCTTGAATTCACACGAGCTATCGTAGATGCTGTGAACTTGCCTGTGGTAGCCTCAGGTGGAGCAGGAAAGCTGGAACATTTTTATGAGGGAGTGGTTCAGGGCGGTGCACAGATTTTATTAGCCGCCTCAGTTTTTCACTACCGCATCTTAAGCATCAGAGAGGTAAAGGAATACCTCAGAGAAAAAGGATTATCAGTCATTTTGTAATCTTTCTTGAACAGGAGAATGATGAGATGGAGAAAGGGACTTTTTTCTCCATGGCAAAGACATTTGGTCTGGATATTAATGATCCTCATATCGAGGAACTCTACACCTATGTTCAGAAGGTTTTTCCAATCCTTAAATGTGTTGAGGAACTCGATTTAAAGGATGTTGAACCAGTATTACCCCAACCTACCTCCCTCTCCCTTAAGAGAAGAGGGCTTCACCGTGATCTTAGCCAAAGAGAAAAGTCGAGAGAAAAAGCGGGAGCGATAACGGGCTTAAATGAGCTTATTTACCTCAGCGCAGGTCAGTTGGCGCGGCTCATCCGGAAAAAAGAGATATCCCCTGTAGATGTGATTAAAGCCCATCTCTTCCGTATTGAAGGCTTAGAACCAAAATTGAATTCCTTTATCACTTTAATGTCTGAGCAGGCAATGGATGATGCTCGCAAAGCAGAAAAGGAGATCCAAAAGGGCCGATATCTTGGTCCCCTTCATGGTATTCCATTCGGATTGAAAGATCTCTACTATGTCAAAGGAATACGAAATACCTCAGGATCCAAAATATTCGATAACTTCATTCCTGATTTTGACAGTACGATTGTTCTCAGGCTGAAGGCAGCAGGAGCCATCCTTCTCGGAAAACTGAATTTACATCCCTTTGCTTATGGTGTAACAGGGGAAAATGAGGAGTATGGCGACATGCACAACCCCTGGAATCTCGCCCTTGTTACTGGAGGCTCCAGCGGAGGTTCAGCCTCTGCTGTGTCTTCTGGGGAGTGCCCTTTGGCCATGGGCAGTGATACCGGAGGTTCTATTCGCATTCCTTGCGCTTTTTGTGGTCTGGTTGGTTTCAAGCCTACCTATGGACGCATCAGCCGATATGGCATGAATGCCCTTGCCTGGAGTCAGGATCATTCTGGTCCGATGGCCAGAACTGTTGAAGATTGCGCTTTGGTAATGAATGCGATTTCTGGATATGATTCTAATGATCCAACTTCCGCTAACCTTCCTGTACCTGACTTTACAAAGGTTCTCACAGGTCACATAAAGGGGTTACGAATAGGTGTGGTAAAAGAATTTATCGAAGCCCCAATTGAATCACAGGTGAAAGAGCGTGTTTTAAAGTCTATTGACAAACTGAAAGAATTAGGTGCATCCATCTCAGAAATTTCATGGCCTCTATATCGCTATGCCATGGCGATTGCAAGCATCATTCAGATGGCAGAGGCTACAGCTTATCACAGTAAGCTGATCAGGGAATATGCTTCCAAGATTTATCCACCAGTCAGACTCCGTTTAGAAGCAGGGATTTTCATCTCTGCCATAGAATATATTCAAGCCCAAAGGGCACGCCTACTTTTCTACCGCCAGAGTCTCGATCTGTTTAAAGAGGTGGATGTTCTCGCAGCCCCGACAGCACCAGTAACTGCTTTTCCAATTGGTAAGACCTCTCTAAAAATAGGGGATCAAAATCTAAATGTAGTTTCCCTCCTGACCCAATATACTCGACCTTTTAATCTGAATGGCTTCCCTGCAATCACTGTACCCTGTGGTTTTTCAGATGACGGCCTTCCAATCGGCTTGCAACTTGTTGGACGCCCCTTTGATGAGGAGACCGTATTGCGGGTTGCTCATGCTTATGAGCAGGCCACAGAATGGCATTCTCGAAGACCTTTTTCTCAGTTGGCTAAAGCTTAGGTGGTTTTCTAACCTTTGTGGCTTGTTCGAATGCATAAGCCATGCTTAACAACTTATCCTCCTCCCAGGGACGCGTTACGATTTCCAAACCAATGGGAAGGCCTGTTTGGCTATATCCAGCAGGAACAGAGATAGCAGGATAACCTACTATGTTTATCGGCACACAGTTCCTAATATAAGTTAGAAAAGTACTGACCTTTTTCCCTTCAATCTCAGTCTCTACATCTTCACCAATCCTGCAAGCAGGAAGAGGAGTCGTTGGGAAAAGCAATCCATCCACATCAGAAAGGGCCTCTTTAAAACCTGAAATCATTTTGCTGCAATCTTCACGGAGTGTTTTTAAATATAAATAACCGGGGACCGGGTTCGATTCAGGAGTTCCTTTTTGACGTCCGAACAATTCTTTCACGTCAGGCCCCATCTGGTCTAAATATTTATCAATGGTGGCCTGGGGATCAAATGTCTTAAGATATTTTTCCAAAAGATAGATAGCTTCCGCAACGACAACATTAAAGTCTGCGGTATTGGCCAGATCTAAATATTTTATTTCAATCTCTTTGATCACTCCCCCCATCTTTTTAATCTCTCTTATCGATTCATCCATCACTTTCAGTGTATCCGGGTGGATCACTTCAGAAATATATTTTTTGGGGACCCCAAAACTTTTTCCTCTTAAGCCTTTTCTTAATAAAGCGGTATAATGGGGGACCGGGATGGAGAAGCTTCCTGGATCCATGGTATCCTTTCCCGCAATAACCTCCAACATCATAGCCGAATCCATTACAGTCCTTGTCATCGGACCAATCACATCTCTTGAAAACGACAAATACATCAAACCTGTTCTACCTACCCTTCCAAGAGTGGGTTTAAGCCCCACTACTCCACAGAGAGCGGCTGGAATTCTAATCGATCCTCCGGTATCCGAACCAATTGCGCCACTACACAGACTGGCCGCAGTGGCTGCACCTGACCCTCCACTCGATCCCCCTGGGATTCTTGAAAAATCGTACGGATTTCGTGTTGGCCCATAATGCGGATTATTTGTGGTGATTCCAAAGGCAAATTCATGTGTATTTGTCTTTCCTAAAATAATAGCCCCTGCTTTTTTTAGCTTTTTAACCACATGGGCATCTGTCGAAGGAATCCAAGAGGAAAGAATCTTTGATCCTCCTGTGGTCTTGATTCCCTTGGTATCTATAGTATCTTTGATGGCTATAGGTAAGCCGTGCAAAGGGCCTTTAAACCTCTTTCTCTTGGCAAGAGCGTCAAAGTCCTCGGCCTCTTTTAATGCAGAACCTTCAGCCACAGTGATATAAGCGTTGATGCCATTTGGTCCGTCAAACTTTCGAATCCGTTCGAGATAAGCTTGGACAAGCTCTTTAGAACTGATCTCTCCCTTCCGGATCATTTTCGATAGTTGATCGAGTGACAAACTCTCTAAATCAATACCAATCATAGATTTCTCCTTTCCTTTCACCTCTATGTCAGTACAGTTCCTCTCAATTCAATCCACATTACTATACACCTTTTGTTAAATTTTCGGAAGTGGAATTCAAAGGAAAAAGAACGATTGTTTGGAGGGGGGTGAATGTGCTAAATTAGAGTTGATGAAAAAGTCTTTTCCCATTCATGGTATTATCGGAATTATCCTTCTCATCCTCTCTGAAATCTTCCTTTTTAAAAAGGTCGATCCTTTCTATAGCTGGTTTTACTGTTTTGCCTGGTGGCCTTACATCCTCATCATCGATGCCGTCATCTTTCGTTTAAAAGGTAACTCTCTTATCCTCAATCGAAGCAAAGAATTCTTTTTAATGATTCCCTGGTCAGTATTCATCTGGTTAATCTTTGAGGCAGCCAATCTCTCTCTAAAGAATTGGTATTATATTAACCTCCCTCACTCTATCGTGGAGAGATGGTTTGGCTATGCGATTGCCTATGGGACTGTCCTTCCGGGAATATTCGAGACGACTGAATTATTGGAAGCTTTAGGAGTCTTAAAAAATTCGAAAATGAAGAAGACTATAGTTTCCAGCATTGGGCACTATATTCTTATTTTAATAGGAACTCTCTGTCTCATTTCCTCTGTGATCATCCCGGAGTACTGTTTCCCTCTCATCTGGGTTGGATTTACATTTCTTTTAGAACCCATTATCTATCGATTCGGAGGAAAATCCCTTTTAAAAGATTTTAAAGAGGGAAATCCACGAAAAATATTTCTTTTACTTATTGCTGGTCTAATCTGTGGCATTCTCTGGGAATTCTGGAACTTTTGGGCCCTTTCAAAATGGATCTACACCGTCCCCTTTTTTGAACAGGAGAAAGGTTTTGAAATGCCTTTTCTTGGCTTTTTAGGATTTCCTCCCTTTGCCGTTCAGGCTTATGTGATGTATAACTTCATCTCCCTATTCCGATCTAAAAGAGGATGGGAGGAATCCACTTGTCTCTTAAATCTTGAAAGAAGGACAAGACCTCTTACCACAATTTTAACAACCATTCTCATTGTAAGCTTCTTTCTCCTCATCTTCAGAGCCATTGACTTTAAAACCGTTGACTCTTATTGTCCGAGACTGAAAGACGCCTACTGGATTGAGTCCCAATATCGATTAGAGCTCCCCAAAGTAGGGATCACCACTCTCAACGACCTTCTCTCAAAAACGAGAGAAAAAAAAGAAAGAGATGAACTCGCCCTCCGTCTTCTTGTCCCAAAGGAATTACTTATCCACTGGGTAGAAAAAGCTAAATTAGTTCAATTAAAAGGGCTGGGGGCTGAAGACCTTCGGCTATTAGAAGGGGTAGGAATTCGTTCAATTTCTGACCTGGCAAAAGAAGACCCGGAAAAACTTTATGAAAAGATCAAACAAACGCTCAAAGGGAGGCCTCCATCCAGAAAGGCAAAGATAAGAATCTGGGTGAGAGAAGCAAGAAAGGGAGTTCGGAGTTCGGAGTGATGAGTTCGGAGTTATGAATTAAAAACTAAAACCTCAAAATAATAAGTGAACCTTAAAAAACACACTTTACAACTTACAACTAACGATTTACGGAGTCTGCAATGAAATACGGAGCGATGAACTTTCCAATCAAACCTCTACTGAGAGAGGTAGAAGAGATTGGAGAGATGGGTTTCGATTATATGGAGCTGACGATGGATCCTCCTGAAGCTATGCCGCAAAAAATTTTGTCCCAAAAACGGGCAATCCTTGAAGTCCTTCATCGATATGGAATGGGTATCATGGGACATCTTCCCACTTTTGTTTGGACCTCAGACCTCTATGAAAGTTTGAGGAAGGCTTCCCTTCAAGAAAATTTTGAAGCTTTGGGAGCTGCAGCCGAATTAGGAATGGAAAAAGTTGTGCTCCACCCAGGCTTCATCACCGGTTTAGGAAAATTCGTTATAGATAAAGCCAAGGGGTATGCCATGGAATCTCTCGAAGCCATCTTAAAGAAGGCTGTGGGCCTCAACATCACCCTCTGCATTGAAAATATGTTTCCACAGGCCCATTTTCTTTCTAAACCTCACGAGTTTCAACCCGTCTTTGAATCCTTTCCAGAAATTCAGCTTACCTTAGATATTGGTCATGCTAATCTTGGGGGTGGTAAAAATAAATCATCTGAGTTCATCCGTCTCCATGGCTACCGAATCGGCCATGTCCACGCCAATGACAACTTTGGTAAGGAAGATAGTCATCTTCCAATCGGTGCAGGCATTATCGATTTCGAAAAGATTATAAAAGACCTCAAAGAAACCCAATATGACGAAACCATCACCCTCGAAGTCTTCTCAAAAGACAGAGACTATCTCAAGCTCAGCAAAGAAAAGATAAAGAGGATGTGGGACACTCTTTGAAGACGCAAAGCGCATAGGGCATAGCGCATAGCGAATTTATCACATATTTGAAATGATGGAGCGGACAATCTAAAATCGCAAGCATTTATTCTGAGAGTTTGAGGAGAATGCCGTTTCTTCTTGCTCGTTGAAGCACGGCTTTGAAGAGGAAGGCTTCAACGACGACGTAAAGACCTGCTAAGCCAAATCCCCAACCTAAAACATTTTTTAAACCTTCGTTGAACCCATAAAAGGAACGAAAGTATGCTAAAAAATAGGTTAACGGAATTACCTGAGCTATTTCTGGCAGGGGAAAAGGGAGGATGAACACAGGATAATAAATCCCGCAGACCAGGGCCATCAAGCTACTTAGGGACCAGGCTGCTATGTCGGCCATATATCCAAAAAGGAGAACCAGGATACAGACACTCATCCCCACTGACGCAGCAGTGAGGAAAAGACCTAAGAGGAAGAGGGCCAGGGGACCAATTCCTGGTCGCAAGAAGTCAAACCCAAAAGCAAGAGAGCTGAAAATTGCAAGTAGCAGAAAGACAAAAAAAGAACGAATCACGCCAATCAGCCAGGAGCCGAATATTAATTGAAAAGATTGGACAGGGGCAATGAAAGTATGTTTGAGAGATTTCGACCAGAGATCATAGAGGAGGACATAGGCCACGTCAATCTGACAGACTTGTATCACACTCATGGAGATGATACCGACAAGAATGAAGCCGGTTTTGTTAGGATCCAGTTCCAGAAAGCTCGTTAAAAGGCCCACTGAAAAGAAGCCGACCACAGGCCAGAAGAGAATCTCAAAGAGGCTGAAGATATTCCGCTTCGCGATGATCCAATTCTTAAACACAAAAGCCCATATTTGAATCAATGTATTTTGGAAATTCGGTGAAGACATTTTTCTCTATGTTCCAAGCTTCATGCATGGCATCGGTAACACAATCCAAGGTGTCCGATCCCCGATTAACTTCCCTGACCGGTCTTCTGGAAGTGAGCCGAAAAGCTCAGACGATCCTGGATCTCATCTTTTTCAGTTAAAAGCGGGTATCACTTCCTATGAATCCTGCCCAATAGCTATACTTTTTCTTCCCATTTTATAAGACTAACCAATTAAGTCAACAGAAATTTCTTCTATTCTGGGGTTGACTATCAGATTCCGGTTTTATAGAATGAAAACATTGGGCATATTTTCATTTCCCTCCATGTCCCCACAGAATTCGAGAAAGGAGAAGAGACATGAAACAAATTCAACTCTTAGCCAAGTTTGGATTCATCCTTTTTTGCGCTTTGAGTTTCTACGGGTGTGCAGCTGATATTGCCATTTCTCCGAGGCCCGAGGCACCACCTCTCCCTCCCCCGAGAATTCTTCCGGAAGACTTGAGGGTTCTTGATCTCGATATGAATCCCGATCCCGTTAGAGAGGGGCAGCGTATCAGATTCAATCTAACCATCTCCAACCTCTCCAATCATTCAGGAAAAGTCAACCTTTTCATAAGGGACAGAGATGAACTCGTTGCCGAGGCTGATGATATCCTTCTTAGACCCGGACATCATCAAATCAATTTTCCAACGACCGGATACCGATTCAGTCGTCATGAGCACTGTTTCGGAGTAGAAGTCGACATTGAGCGAACCAGAAGGCCCATTGATGCAGCCAGGAGATTTTGCGTCCAAAGGACTGCTGGGGGATGGACCTTGTCGGATCCTTCTGTTGGGCCCTTCTTCATTGAAGACCTCGAAATGTATCCAGATCCTGTCAGACCAAAACAGGAAACCCGTTTCAAGGTGAAGTTAAGAAATGATGGAAAGATTGTTCGGGCTACACTCCGGATTCAGGATCGTGATGAGATGGTCACTAAGCTCGAGGATGTTCCCATCTCACGGGGCTACGGGGAATACCAATTTCCTTATACCGGATATTCTTTCCAGCGATCTGATCATTGCTTTACTGTTGTCGTCGATGTTGAAAAAAAACCTTATCAGGTTGAGGCAACAAGAAAATTCTGTGCCAGACAAATCACAAAACCCCCAGGGTGGACACTTCAGCCTTGAAGGAAAAAGTTAATCAATACCAAAGCACTTAGCGATCGTAACAGGAGTTGAATAGAATAGGCGTTTACGGAATAGTAAGATTGTGATAAATGGTCTACTTTATAAATGACGGTCTTGTAAAAATCAATGAAGCAATATTGCTTATTACTTTGGACGGACGCGAGTGCCATCCTCAATCGAGTTATCAGGATATGAAATCACTTCCTCATCCTCAGCCAGTCCAGAAAGAATCTCCGCTGCAAGCCCAGTCCGTTGTCCAACCTTTACCTCGCGCTTGAGTGCCTCATTGTTTTTTACCACAAATACTGCCCAGCCGTCCTGCTTGCGAAAGAGTGCGCTTGCTGGTACCTGTAATACGTCCTTTCCCTCCCAGATAACGAAGCTTGCCTCTAAACGGTACCCGTCACCTAAGCTATGTTCACTCTTGTCAGATGAAGTAATATCAACGATGACGAGCACCCTCTGTTCCTCAACACCTAAACTCGAAATCTTTGTAAACCCGGCAGGCTCAACCACTCTGACCTTTCCCGGAAGAATTGAATTTCCACCCCATCGCTCAAAATGGACAGAGGTGCCGGGTTTGATCTTGACTGCATCTGCTGAGAGGACTTCGACTTTGACTTCCAGTTTCTTGGGGTCGCCGATATCGACTAATGGTTCTCCAGGCTGGACCACCCCTTCGCTCTCTCGATAAATCTTGAGGATACTGCCGTTAACAGGAGATGGAATCGTCACGATCTTGCCTTGAATTTTAGTATCCTCTGCAGCAGAGTGTCGAAGTGCAGTCAGAGCCCTGTCGTGCTCAAACCTTGCCACCTTCACCGCAGCCTCGGCCGAGAGAAGATTGGCTTCTGCACGTTTGGCTCCGGCTTCAGCCTGTTCCAAGGTATCTTTTGCAACATAGCCTCCTTCAAAGAGTTTTTTCATTCGGTCAAGATTCTTTCGTCCATACTCCGCATCCGCTGCCGCTGCTCTCACCCTCTCCTCTTCCACTTTGAGTGCGGCCTCGGCAGATGAGACAGCCGCTTCCGCCGTTGCACGGCTTCGAGGATCGAGAAGATTCGATTTTAAAGGTTCAAGCTCCACAAGATTATCTCCCCTTTGGATATGATCACCCACATCGAGTTTGATGCGCCTCATGAATCCAGCCACCGGTGCAGAAAGAACGAATCGGTCCATCACCCTTGTCTTTCCTTCTTCTTCTACTGTCACGATAAGTGGACCACGAGAGACCTTTACTAAATCAACAGGCACAGGCTTTGGCATGAATCCGTAAACGATGGCCAATATGACCCCTGCCGTAATGATGATGACGACCATCCATCTGCGCATTTTCATCTCTCTTCACCCCGTTAGAAATAATACCCCGCTATTCTGCTGCAGGGTTTAGTGCCCCGTTGGAATTTCTAACGGGGTTTACTCCTTTGTTTTTAACACTCCAACTAAATCCAGATGATCCAAGCGATGTCGGACGATCAAACCTGATAAACATGCAGACACAACAACAACAGTCACCGCAAGCGAATATGTGGCAGAATCAATTAGTACAGGAACTCTGAAAAGGTCTGACTCTATTGCCTTTGCGAGATAGGCACTCATGCCCTGTCCGATAAGGCATCCGAGCGGGACGGCAGCAAGGGTAAGCAGAACAAGTTCTCCAAGAAAGATAAATGAAATCTCTGTCTGTGTGTATCCGAGCACTCTAAGGCTTGCGAGTTCACGGCTCCTCTCAGAAAGAGCGATTCTCGCACTATTGTAGACCACCCCGAAGGCAATCGTTGCCGCAAGGAGGGTGGCCACAAAGGTGAAGAAGAGAAGCGCCTCCGCCTGCGTTTCATAGAAATTCCTTATTTCATCCTCTCTCACAAAAGTTCCTGCAACACGGGGCATTTCAACTAATGTTCTATATATCTCGGGCTGATTAAGGGAATCAACGGTCAGATAGGCACCTGAGATGGTTTGGTCTTCTCTCATCAGGCGGTTGAGTGCATAAAGATCCATATAACCCATGAGCCCGATATATTGTTTGACCAGACCTACTACTGGCACCTGACGTTGAGGTTTTGTTCCCTCAAGCACTTCTACGGTCAGCATGTCGCCTGGTTTGACCCCAAGAATATTTCCCAAATAGTCAGTCAACACAATACCAGTGGGTGGAATGTTGATCGGCTTAAGATGTGTATCCAATAAAAAATGGAGACGGTTATCCGGTTCTATCCCTCGGATGGAAGTTTGGTAACTCCGGTGCTGGAATCTAAGCCTCGCAGGCACCGACCGGAAGACCTCAACGTGTTCGACCCCTCTGAGACCTTTTAATTCATAAAGGGCTTTCCTCGAAGCTGGCTCAATAAATGTGACAGTCATGTCTTCCTTCTGTGATTGTTTGAATTGAACGTTCACCATGAAGTCCATCGCGCCCTGAAAGAAAGTGGCTGCGATGATGCCTGCACACGAAAGAGCAATTCCGATCATTGTGAGAAGAGATCTTATTGGCCTTCGCTCAATATTGCGAATGATGATTCGGGTAGGTTGGGAGAGCATACCCCATAGGCGTATGTGTTCAAAGATCGATTTCCTGTACTTGGCAGGTGGTTCAGGCCGCATTGCCTCTGCGGGGGGGAGCTTCGCAGCCTTCCATACAGAATGCAGAGTACCTACAAGAGCTGAGGCAATGCTGATCAATATTGCAGTGATGACTATAGAAGGTTTTAACTCATACATAAGATAGGGAAAGCGGTAAAACTCCATATATATCCTGCCAAGGCCTCGACCGAACCAAACACCTACTACAACTCCTCCAGCAACACCCACCAAGACGATGAGGAATACCATCATCACATAGTGAATACCGACATCGAGATTGCTGTACCCGAATGCCTTCAAGCCAGCGATTTGGTCACGCTGTGTACTAACCGTCCTGCTGATGACGACATGGAGCAGGAAAGCAGCTACGCCCATAAAGAGAATTGGAAATAATTTCGAGGTTGTTTCGAGTTGTTTGAATTCCTCAGTTAGAAAACGGTGGGACATTTGATCCTTACGGCTGTATGAGCCGAGGCCGCCATACCAGTTCAGGAGATTGTCAAGCTGGACGAGAATGTCGCTCGCATTTGCATCCGAAGAAAGCCTTAGCACCACATCATTAAATGCTCCCTTCATATCATAGGCTGTTCCAAGGACAGAACGTCCCATCCAGAGGATGGCATACCGCTTGAAGTCCACAGTGATTCCCCCTGGCCTTATCTGAAGTATAAATTCGGGGGATAAAGCAGTACCAACGATTTCAAGCATTTTCCACTTACCATTTATAACCGCGCCGAATCTGTCACCCAGGGAAAAGCGGTGTGCATCCGCAAAGGCTTCGCTGACCACAACTTCATTATCCTTCCAGGGATCAACCATCCTCCCTTTCTTAATATAAATCCTGTTCAAGAGAGTTATTTCATTTTCAGGGACTGAAACCAGTTTGGCGGTCACGGGTTCATTAAAGCCTTCGATGTTTAGTTTCACATCAGCCACAATACGTGTCTCTACCTGTTCCACTCCTGGTATGGAAGCGATGCGGGATTTAATGCTTTCTGGTGCCCGCTTTAGTGACGCAAAGACTTCGGCAAAGCCATAGTCCTGATAAAACCTCTTTTGCGTCAGTTTCAGAGAGCTCATGGTACTTCTCAACATGACAAAGGTCGAAACCCCGCTCATGATGACAAGGATAATGGCAAGGGCTTGCCCTTTCATTTTCCATAAATCTCGCCAAAGTTTCCAGTTGATTGCTCTCATCGGTTCACCAGTGAATTTCCCTCGGCTGCTTCTTCACGGTATTTCTGGTGATTTTTGAGATGAGACCGTTACTGATATAGATCACACGATCCGCCATCTCAGCGATATCTGCATTATGGGTGATGATGACCGTTGTTGTACCCAGCTCACGGTTAATCCGCTCAAGGACTTCAAGCACGACCACACCTGTTGCGGAATCAAGCGCTCCTGTTGGTTCATCGCAGAGAAGGACTTCAGGATTCTTAGATACAGCACGGGCAATAGCAACCCGTTGCTGCTCGCCGCCAGAGAGTTGGGCGGGAAAGTGATTGAGCCTGTCGCCAAGTCCCACTTTTAAAAGGGCGTCTTCGGGTTTCATGGGATTCCTCGATATCTCCGTAACGACGGCCACATTCTCGAGGGTGGTGAGGCTCGGGATGAGGTTATAGAATTGGAAGACAAAGCCAATGTGAAAACGCCGGTATTCAGTAAGTTCTTTTTCGGTCGCCTTGGTAATGTTCCTACCCCGATAAGTTACCTGGCCATCGGTAGCTATATCAAGCCCTCCGAGGATATTCAGGAGGGTCGATTTTCCGCTCCCGGAGGGCCCTAACAGCACGACCAGCTCGCCTTCGTAGAGATCTAAGTCCACACCGCGCAGGGCGTGAACTTCCACCTCTCCCATTCCATAGACCTTTTTCAGGCCCTTCACTTTAAAAACAATTTTCCCATCTGTTGCAGATGATTCGTTTTGTTTTTCAATTGGGGAACGATTCATTCGCTGCTTTAACCTCTCAACTACTTTGAAACTCTCTTATGTTCTTTCTCCCAACGTTCGATCAACAGTGGATATTCTCGTTCCAGATAACTAAAGAGATCTCGAGCTTCTTGCAGTCTTTTCTTGATCTCCGAATCCCGCTTTTTAATCAATTCCAATCCTCGTTCGGTTAACTGTCTTAAGGCTGAGAATTCGTTGATAGAATGCCGCACTAAATTCGTCAAAGCACTTGCTTTGATCTGGAAAAAGTCTCCTCTTTGCCCTGGCAATCCAACCCGATCAATGAGTCCCATTTGGAGGAGAAACCGAGTCATGGTACTGAGCGACCCTTTGCTTGCTTGAAGCATCTCACCTAATTCAGTTGTGGACTGGTACGGTGGATCAGAAATGAGCAGACAGCCGAGGATACGCCCTGCCATCCGAGGATGTCCACTCCCTTCAAATAGAAGTCCAACATCTTCAATAAAATGCTTCTCTTCAAACCCTCGTTGTTTTTTCTCCATAGCACATCATCTCCTATTTTATATCTCCAATAAATCAAGAGCTTTTTTATAATACTTCCTGATGTCAGCGTCACCCCTATTTACCATAGGCCCTGAACCTAATATGGTATAGGGCAGGTACGACTCAAAAAATATTTCTTTAAGTTTATCTAAATTGCGCCTTGCGCTATGCTTTATGCGCTTTGCGATTTTCTTGTAAATTTACCATATTCTGAATGTTCAGTCAATACTAAACTAATTAAATGTTGTGAACGTTTTAGAACATATTGAAGATATTAGGGAAAGTAGTTCAAGCTCTACCCTGTTCTTCTTTTTGGCAGGCAAGTATTTCACCAAAACATTAACGGTTAAAATTACTCTTGGGATAAAAATTAGTAACGATGAGTGCTTCCCATTCCGAAGGGATCAAGTCTCTTTTATAAATGGTCTTACATTCATAATGGAGAATATATTCCTTGATTAAATGGAGGACTCAATCACTTGGAAACTCAACATCCTGAGATGGTTGGCCAGTTGGAGCGCATATCAGAAACATCCATTTCTCCCCTTGTTCTGAAGAAGACGGAAGAGATAGGAAGTCCATATCTGATCGTAATTTATGAAGCCTTTCGTTAATCGTGCAATTCCTTTAAAAAAAATTTCTTGAGCTTGCTCAATCATTTTTTCGCAGAAAATAGGAATCCATAAGCTCAGGTGATCATCAAGAAAGGACTTTTCGATCTCAACTACTTCAAGGACCAATCCTAATTGATTTTTCTCCCAATTCCCCCGTTCTTGTGTACAGAGCAGGTGCATGAAATCAAATTCCACCCCGATATAGTCTAAAGGCTGGTGCCATTCTTCAGGGACTCGGATCCCCATTTTAGAGAATAGGCGACAGATCTCTTGAGCAGGCTTATCCTGTAGCTTGCCAGTCCGATAAAGGGATTCATAGGGGGGTAAAGGCCCTCTGATGTTTACACCTCTGAAGAGGCGCGTCCAGTCTCTTGAGAGATTGGACAGATGTTCCTCAGATCGGAATTTCCTTTCGAAAATATTATCTTTGATGAGGCTTAGCCCCTCTTTGATTTCTTGAAGAAACTTCTCTGCCTCCTTTTGAGGAAATTCAAGAAGTTTGAGTGCAGGTTCCCAATGAAGGGATAAGGTCTTGCTTTCGGGGATCTGTAAATAGATAGACGAAAGGAGAGCATAAAGGTTTGAACGACATTCTGCAAGATCTCGATGTTTTTTCATTTCTTTTTCATATGCCGAATCCATTTCTATTTGTCAATGGTGAATGATGAGACTTCTGAAAAAGTCAAGAAACCTATGATTTTCTCTTTTGAAATCTGTGTAATCAAGAGAGTGTATCGTTGTTTTTAATAGATCTCTATATTTTTTCTTGACAAGGAGTTAAATGTTAGTTTATAGATTAAAGGCAATTTAAATATTGCTAAAAATAAAGAAATTTTATTAGAACTGAATTGAGGCGTAGATGCCTGAGATCCTTTCCATTCA
>Ga0256868_10000263_pt1 | contig 31818 bp, 26 predicted proteins | sample RVTome_13_FD_187341 | JGI IMG/M metagenome (GOLD analysis project Ga0256868, IMG submission 187341) | Soil microbial communities from uranium-contaminated site in the Upper Colorado River Basin, Wyoming, United States - RVT92D227 HiSeq ...
TCGGCAACCCTATGAAAACATTTGATTTCAAACCAACGCTCGTTTCCCATACCTTAAAGACCCGCATTCTAAAGTTTTGGAACCCGACTGCCTCTCCCCTCAGTCGTTCAATTACGACACAGTCTCTGGTGGGGGAGGACTTCGTCGTGAGCTCAGTCGAACGATTAAGGTGGGGGTGGACATGATATGTTCCCCCTCACCCCCGCCCTCTCCCGCCTGGGGAGAGGTGGATAAGTTGGTTATTTTCTAGGTACATTATTATGGGGGGAAAAGGAGTTTGATCTCGATGAAAGACTCTGATGCAAAAGTCCCAGATCAGAAAGAGTTAGAAAAGGAATTAAATGAATACTTAGGTAAAAAGTACGGAGACCGAATCCGATTGGTCGTCCCCATGCTCTTTCCAAAACCTCAGACCGAAGAGATTTCAAAAGAGGAAAAAGAATTGGGCGAGGGGAAGAAGAAGATTCATTTCGACTTAAAGCCGGAGGAATTGGAGGCTTTTCTAAATGACTACATCATACGACAGGACCAAGCGAAAGAGATTTTAGCCACAAAAATCTGCACTCACTTCAATCGGATTAAGTTCACTGAAATGACCAAGGGGCGCAATCGATATGAAGGGGTGGGTCACATCAAGAATAACATCCTGATGGTCGGTCCCACTGGGGTGGGAAAGACCTACCTCATCAAATTGATTGCCAAAAAGATTGGCGTCCCTTTTGTAAAAGGAGATGCAACGAAGTTCAGTGAGACGGGATATGTCGGAGGGGATGTGGAGGATCTCGTCCGGGATCTCGTTTACGAAGCCAACGGAGATATTGATATGGCTCAGTATGGAATTATTTACGTTGATGAGATCGATAAGATTGCCTCATCGAATAACCTCATCGGCCCTGATGTGTCGAGAACAGGGGTTCAACGAGCTTTGCTCAAACCGATGGAGGAGACAGAGGTGGACCTAAAAGTCCCCCATGACCCAATCTCTCAATTGGAAGCCATCGAACATTACCGGAAGACCGGAAAGAGGGAGAAACGGACGATCAATACCAAGAATATTCTCTTTATCATGAGTGGAGCCTTCAATGGTTTGGAGGAGCTCATCAAGAAACGTTTGAATCAGGAGGGCATCGGTTTCGGGGCCGAGGTTCGCTCGAAGGACGAACGGGCCGAGTACCTCAAACAGGTGAAGGCTGAGGATCTCATTGCCTTTGGATTTGAATCGGAGTTCATCGGAAGGCTGCCGGTCAACACTGTTTTTGAAAAATTGGAGGTCGATGACCTTTATGCGATACTTAAAAACCCAAACAATCCCATCATCCTTGGGAAGAAGAAGGATTTTAAATCCTATGGGGTTGACATTCAGTTCGAAGAAGAATCCCTTTACGAATTAGCCGTAAAAGCCTATGAAGAGAAGATCGGTGCGAGAGGATTAGTCAGTGCAGTGGAAAAAGTCCTCATCAAATTCGAGAAACGACTACCCTCCACCGATATTCAGAAGTTTGTCGTCACACGAGCTGTAGTGGAAAATCCAGAGCAAGAGTTGGAACGATTGCTTCAGGAACCCTCCAATCCGGAGATGCTGGGGAAATTTGAAGCTCTCCTTTCAAGGGAGAAGATGACCTTGAAGGAGTCTATCCTGCGCAGGGAAGCAGAATTTAAAAAACGTTATGGCATCGTTTTTCGGGAGGGGAGGATCGATCTCATTGTCAATCGGATGATTGAAAAAGGGTTTGATGTGAATACTGTTTCTGAAGAGGTAGTGGAGGTTCAACAGCAGGTGGAGGAGTTTGAAAAGGATTTTCAACGACGGACCGGAATTGACCTCCAATTTAGCGAGGAGGCCATTCATCGGGTCACAGAAATTATCCTGGATGAAAACGGGAAAGGGGCCGGGCTCTTCTCCCGTCTTTCAAAGGATTATGAGTATGGGTTCGAACTGATCCGCGACAAGACAGGTCAAAGGGAGTTCATCATTACCAGAGAGACAGTGGATGACCCAGAAGGATACCTCAACCGGATGATCCGGGAGATCTACAAACGGCAATCAGACCAAAGATTTGAGGATAAGGAATAATGGCAACCAAGGATTATTACAATAGTTTGGGCGTGGGGAAGAATGCCAGTGATGAGGAGATCAAAAAGGCCTATCGGAAACTGGCGATGAAATATCATCCCGACCGAAATCCTAATAAAAAAGAGGCGGAAGAACGCTTCAAAGAGATTAACGAAGCCTATGCCGTCCTGAGCGATAAGGAGAAGCGAAAACAATACGATACCTTCGGTGCAGAAGGGTTCCATCAACGATTTACTCAAGAGGACATCTTTCGAGGGTTCGATATGGATGAGATTTTATCGAACCTCTTTGGGGGTAAGGGCAGACGAGAGTTCAGATTTGGAGGTCGAAGCGGCTTTGATTTTGGAGACCTTTTCGGCAGACAAGCAGGCTATCAGGATATGAATCGAATGTCCCAGAAGGGAGAAGACACCGTCTATGAACTAATCATTTCTTTAGAAGAAGCTGCTTTGGGGGGAGAGAAAAAGATTAGCTACCGGAAGAACGGAAAGGTTGAAGAGGTTTCCGTAAAAATTCCACGAGGCATTCCCTCGGGGAAGAAGCTCAGGCTTTCCGGGAAGGGAATGGAAGGGAGAAACGGTGGTCCCCCAGGAGATCTCTACCTACAAGTTTCCATCCGGGAGCATCCATTCTTCAGCCGAGAAGGAGATGATCTCATCGTGGAGAGAGAAATCAATTTTTCGGAGGCGGCTCTGGGGACAAACATCGAAGTCCCCACCCTCGAGGGGATGAAAAAGGTAAAGGTCCCTCCGGGAACCCAGAGCCATACCAAGATGCGATTAAAAGGTCTCGGCATGCATCATTTTCAAGGGGAGGGCAAAGGGGATGAATACGTCAAGGTGATCGTCAAGGTTCCCAAGAAGGTGACCGAAAGAAGTCGAGGGTTAATCCAGGAACTCGCCAAGGAAGGCATCTAAAACAAATTTCATCCATGAACTTCTAACTTGTAACTCATAACTCTTCACTCTTAATTTTCCTTAAAACGTCATTGACTTTTCATCCAATCTGATAGAAAATTAAAAAATTAAAAAAAAAGATCTATGGAGAAGGGAGAACTTATGGCGGATAAGTTATTTGAAGAAGTTCCAGTGGAGAAGCTGAGGTGGCGTTGTGACCCTGATGCATTGCCCTTTAAAACTACGGAGGCTATCTACCCCTGTAACGAAATCATTGGACAGGAAAGGGCTTTGGAGGCCATCCGATTGGGCTTGGATATCAACAGCATCGGATATAACATTTTTGTGACCGGTCTGGCGGGGACCGGGCGTTTTACCACCATCAAATGTTTATTGGAAGAAATGGATATAAAAGAAAAAATCCCCAATGACCTCTGCTATGTCAATAACTTCAAGAACCCTGATATGCCTCACATGATCAGCCTTCCTGCCGGGTTAGGAAATGCTTTTAAAAAAGAGATGGAAAACTTGATCGAAACTCTGAAAAGGAAAATCCCCTTAATGTTTGAGAACGAGACCTACCTCAATAAGAAAAAAGAGGTGGTAGAAAAATTTCGAAACAAGCAGGCCGAGATGTTCCGGGAGTTTGAAAAGAAGGTGAATAAAGAGGGTTTTGCTCTGGTTCAGATCCAGATGGGGCCTTATTCACGTCCTGGCATCTTCCCCCTGATCGAAGGGAATCCTGTCGACATTAAGCAATTGGAGTCTATGGTGGAAGAGGATAAGTTCTCCAAAGAGGAATTGGGAAAGATTATAGCGAAGCAAACTGAACTGAATAATGAGTTGGAGGATATGTTTAAGGAGACCCGGAAGGCAGAGAAAGAGATCAAAGAAATACTGACCTCCTTGGACAATGAGGTGATCTCTCCAGCAGTCAAAGACTCCATTTCCGATATTAAAGAGAAGCTTAACTATGAAAAGATTCAACAATATCTGGATGAAGTCCAGGAAGACATTTTAGCCAATCTCGGCCGCTTTAGAGAAAAGGAGGAGACTCCACCGCCTATCCCCGGGTTGGTTTTGCCTCAAGCCGTTGATTCTTTTAGTGAGTACCAAGTGAACGTGTTGGTGGACAATTCGGAGACAAAAGGAGCCCCCATCATCGTCGAGACGACGCCCAACTACCGAAATCTTTTTGGCACTATCGAGCGGGTGGTCGAGCGTTCAGGAATCTGGAAGACCGACTTCCTTCATATCAAAGCGGGGGCCTTTTTAAGAGCGAATAGTGGATACCTAATCCTCAATGCTTTAGAGGCCCTTGTAGAGCCAGGAGTATGGCCTGCCTTAAAACGGACATTGAAAAATCAAGTCATGGAAGTTCAAACTTACGATCCCTTTTACTTCTTTTCTACTTCTGCTCTCAAACCGGAGCCCATTGAGTGCAATACAAAAGTCATCATGATTGGAGATACTCAAATTTATTACCTTCTTTACGGCTTAGATGATGATTTCAAAAAGATTTTCAAAATCAAAGCAGACTTCGATTCGGTTATGAATAAGGACGATGAAAAGATCCAACAATATGCTTCCTTTATTCGGAAAATCTGTGATGAGGACAAATTAAGACAATTGGATAAGACAGGAATTGCGGCGGTGGTGGAGTATGGGGTGAGAATTACGGGAAGGCAGAAGAAGCTTTCGACTCGCTTTTATATCATCGCCGACCTTTTGAGAGAGGCCAATTATTGGGCAGAGAAGGATGGAAGTGATGTGGTGAGTGAGAGACACGTCGATAAGGCGATTGAGAAGAAGGTTTACCGGGTGAACCTCATTGAAGAGAAGATTCAAGAGATGATCGATGATGGAACCATTCTGATTGACTCTGATGGGATGGTCGTGGGCCAGGTTAATGGCCTCTCTGTTTATAATTTAGGAGATTATATGTTTGGCAAACCCTCCCGAATCACTGCCAAAACTTCCTTAGGAAAGGCAGGCATTATCAATATTGAAAGAGAAGCGGAGATGAGCGGTCCCATTCATAACAAGGGAGTCTATATACTCACTGGATATCTCAGAGGGAAATATGCCCAGGATAAACCAATTACCATGAGTGCCAGCCTTTGTTTTGAACAGTCCTATAGCGGGGTTGAAGGGGACAGTGCCTCCTCCACGGAAATTTATGCTCTGCTTTCCAGCATCTCTGAACTTCCCCTCCGGCAAGACATCGCTGTGACCGGTTCGGTCAATCAGAATGGAGAGATTCAGCCCATCGGCGGTGTGAACGAAAAAATTGAAGGATTCTTCGAAGTCTGCAAGGCGAAAGGATTAACCGGTAAGCAGGGAGTGATGATTCCTCATCTCAATGTTGATGATCTGATGTTGCGGAAGGATGTGGTGGAGGCAGTAAAGGAACGAAAATTCCGTATCTATCCCGTTAAGACCGTTGACCAGGGTATTGAGATTCTCACAGGGGTAGAGGCTGGTGAAAGATTAGAGGATGGGCTCTATAAAGAAGGGACAGTGAATAGCCTGGTGGATAAAAAACTTCGAGAGCTTGGAATGAAGATCAAGGAGTTTGAAGGAGGGGGAGAAGAAGCAAAAGGGGAGAAAAAGAAGAAAAAAGGGAAGCCCACTTGCGATGGATAGAATTGTTCTCGACCGAAAAGTTGAGATTGGCAAAGAAGTTCTGATTAAAGGGCCTCCATTGGAGGCTCTTTATTTTCAAGGTGGCCGTGTGGGGAACCTTGTCACTTTGACAGACCCTGATGGAAATGATTTTAGAGGAAGAGTTTCTCGTCTTTCTGAATCGAAAGCCTCTATTTTTATTTTTGACGCCTTTCCATCACCTACAGAATCATCTCTGGAAATCATCCTCCTCCAAGCCCTTCCAGAAAAGGAACGGATGGAGCTGATCATTCAGAAGGTGACGGAATTAGGTGTCTCAGCCATCCTTCCTTTTAAATCAAAAAAGTCCATCTCATTGGAAGAGAGAGAAGTGAAACAGAAGAAATCCCATCGATGGCAATATATCGCTGTCAAAGCCGTCCAGCAATCGAGAAGGGCAAAGGTGCCTTGGGTAGGAGAATGCCGATCATTTGAAGAGGTTTTAAGGGATTGCAAGGAAGAAGGGCTTAAGATTCTTCTCTGGGAAAAGGAAGGGAAAAATCTCAAAGAAGTCCTAAAAAGATTTTCTGTATTATATCCTCCCTTTGGCAAAGGGTCTGCATTGTTTCCCCCCTTTGAAAAAGGGGGGGAGGGGGGATTTAAGACTAATTGCCTGGGAATGGTCTATGTCATGGTCGGGCCTGAGGGAGGTTTTACTGAAGAGGAAGTAGGGCAGGCAAGGGATCAAGGATTTATCCCCGTTAAATTGGGACAACGGATTTTAAGGACCGAAACCGCTGCCATCACCCTTGTAGGGATTCTCCAATACGAACTGGGTGACCTGAGTTAATCATTGGTTCCAAATGATTTTTTGTGTAGCCCCAGAGGAAATTTTATCAACTCATCGTCTCCGACATTCTCAGATGAACAAACCAACTTTTAACTATTTCCATTCCTTTTATATTGTCTTTACCTGTTTACTGGTTTAAAAAGCTAAAAGAGATCCTTAAATGCATGGGCAGCAGTATAGACACATCCTACCCCACTGATGTACTGGGCTACCCTCAAAGCCTCCATGATCTCTTCGTTAGTAGCACCCGCCTTCATTGCCTGTTGAGTTAACGATTTCACCCCTTCAACGGTTCCGTGTGAAGCATCGAGAGCCATCGCCATCAGAAGTTTAACCTTCCTGGGTAAGGCTCCATCTGCAAGAGCCAGTGTCTGGGTAGTCTCGACATTCTTAAAGAGTTCCAGATCGAGATTCTCTATAATCTTTAATGGATTTTCTGGCATGATGATAACCTCCTTTTAGCAATGATCAGAATTAAAAGAAACATTAAAATCGTACAGCCTTTGGTGGACCAAGATGGTTTGATACTTGGACCACCCTATCTTTCTCAAAAAATACTAATCCTTCAAGAGGCTCTATTCGCCCTACGTCTTCTATTTTCTGACCAAGACATAACTCACGAATGAGATAAAGGTTGACATCATGTGTTACATACATGTTCAAACATAAATAATCCTGTTCAACAAGTCCACTCATAATCGGTTCGAGTTGCTCACGAATAGCCAGTTTCGGTGGCAACATGATCTCCTCAGAAATTTGGCCCCTAAGCCACGACTTAAAAAACGCCTCCGGTCCATCTACTGCACAACTCGTAAATACCGCTGAATGGTCTTTGACAAAGAAAGGAGCAAGATTGGGAACGATGATGTTGACTTGTGTTCTATCACCACGCTTGATGCATCCTTTTTCAATTTGATACGCAGTCTCAACGCATCGAATCACATGGCTCGAAAAGAAATGATAAGATGGTTCACTTGGCAGTTGGAAGCCAAACTCATACGATCGTTGCTTTCCATGCTCCGTAAGAGGTAAAAATGGTTCATTTTGTAGATTCGCAGGATCGTAGTGGCGGTCCCCATGGCGCACAAGGATGGACATCTTCCGTATCCCTTGCTCGAATAAGCGGTTTAATAGTCCGAGGGTATGGTTACTTTGATTTTGAGAATCTACAAATCTTGTTAGATTATTTTCAATCATCGCTTCGACCAATCGTCGTCTAATCAGGTTGTTAAAAAAGCCAATTTGCTCCAACACCTTGCTGATTTGCAGTTGAAATATACACTGTTTTTAAAAATTAGTGAAGTGAAAATTACAATATTCGCAAAAATGGTTTTTGAAAAAAAAATTTATCACTTATTTTCTCCATAAATAGGCTTTTGGTCACTAAATATGTATCCAAACCCAGCTCAAGAGAATTTGATTAAATATCTTTCTCTACACATAATAGTTAATAAATGATGGAAAGAAATTTTTGTAATTATTCGAACAAAACCCCAATCATCAAGGGCGAGAGGAAGTTTTACATAAAAGTTAGTCTCCTTGTTTTTCTTGTCTGGCTTATTCTATTCGAATTAGTTGGTCGGTATGCCGCCAAACTACCTACGCACGATATCACTTCATTCTTTGATAAACAGATCCCTCTGGTTCCACAATTTATCTGGCCTTATATGATGTGTTATAGCTTTCCCTTTCTGCCGCTTCTTGTAGTAGAAGATTATCATCGCCTAAATTTCACACCCCTAAGTATCATCCTCGCCAATTTTTCCGCGTTCATTCTGTATTTTATTAAGATTGCACCTGAAAACCCCGTCCTGTGAACGGGGATGAAAGGTGCTTCTGCTGAAAGCAGAAAAAAGCAAACCAGATGCTGAAATAAATTCAGCATGACATGACGGTTAGGTTCTGGTCTTTTTGTCATCCCGAATTTGTTTCGGGATCTCGGTTTTGGGTTTAAGAATTTAGGTTTTAAAGCCCCGCCCTGTGGGCGGGGTTCTTTACTATTGCTTTTCCCAGACCAGTACTGGGTCAAACCCTTTCCGAGCATCTCCTGTTATTTTTATATAAGGTTGATTTTCATCCTGGTGCAAACAAATTACCGAGTCTACACGTCACCTTCACCTGGATTGTCTATTTTTCATGCCGTGGACAGAGATTGAACAAATTAGGTGATACGATTGTTTTTTCCCTGGCAGGGCTCATCACCCTTTCCGCTTTGTTTGTGAAGCAGCACGTGATCGCAGATGTCATAGTGGGCGTTTGCTGGGCCTTTACAGTTTGGTTACTGGCTAGAAATATCTATAAGTTTCTAATAGACCAAGAGATTGATCACCGGGCTGGACTAAAACAGATGATGAAAAAACTCATTCCGATCATGTTCATGTTTGTTGTGGTCATTTTCTCCATAATTTGCTTTTATTCGTAAAGGGGACACAAGCTTTTTTGAAAAATCTGGCCCATATTCCCACAGAGCATACTCTCTTCCTCCATCGTCAAGTTGTTGTAGAACCAACATCCAATATTCCCCATGTAGCTTCAGAGGAAATTTTATCAACTCATCTTCAAGGAGGAGGCCCCAAGAGGATGATAGGGGAACCTCTCACAGAAAATAATTTCTGAAATTCCGAGTCATCCAAATAAGCAAGAAACAGAGTTTAACTTCTCCGACATTCTCAGCTGAACAAACCAACTCTTAACTATTACACCTACCTATACAATAGTGAGCTGATCTCGGAGTTGATCATTACCGAAGGAAATAAACAAAAAAGGCAGTTGCCCCTTATCCCTCTTGATTATTCTTTCTAAATCCTTCTACTCTCCATTCCAAAATAATCCTGAAAATAGGCGATTATGGTTTTCTTGTTTTACCCGACAGATATAATAGATGGCAACGTTTTTAAACTTCTTGCCATCCTACTTTCTATGCTTTGCATCCCCTCCTTCAGGTTTTTCTTGAGACTGTGGGTGTTGTGGTTGCTGAGCCTGAGGTCTTTGCTCTTGTCTTTGTGGCTGCTGAACTTTCTCCCGAGGTTGTCTCTGTTGCCGCTGAACTTTCTCTTGGGGCTGTTGTTTTGGCTGCTGAACCTGAGGTCGTCTTTGTTGCTCCCTTCTCCATTGTTCATGTTTCTGGACGTCAGGTCTCCGTCCATATTCATACTGTCTTTGCCGTCTCAATTCCTGTTTCTGTTGTGGTGGAGGGGGTTGATATTTTTCGACGTTCCATTTTCTTTCTCTTTCCCAATATCGATTACTATACCAGCCTCTCCAATTTTGTTGAAGATGTTGATAAGGAATCCGTTGGTAGTCCCACCGATACCCATGCCAATTACGATCTCTGTAGAATCCTCTCCAACCAAAGTCTATATCATAATAAAAATATGGGATATATCTATAATAAATCCAATCCCGATCATAATAACGTGAGCGATACCAGCGCCCTTCCCATAGATGCCACCACCAACCATCCCAGAAAAAGATGTCATCATTAATGTCAGGTACAACGTAGACATACGTATCAGGTATCACTATCACCTCTGGTGGTGCGGGAAATACGATGGGCGGCGGCAGAGGAATACTAATGTGTATATCTACCGCTGCCATCGTTGGAATAGGAACGACAATTACCAACGCCAAAAGCATTGTTCCAAAAAGTAACTTTTTCATTTTGTTGCCTCCTATTTTAATTATAAAATGGCCATCTGTCCTGTGCATTTTTAAAATTCTACACCATCTGTTTTGGTCACCTCGCCATATTTATAATACTTTTGACGTATTATTTAAATCTTTTATTCAACTGCCACCGTAGATGATTCCACAATTTTTAGTTGAGTGCCATCACCACTTCAGCCTTATTCCGCTTTAGGTAGGTGTGAATTAAATTGCGCAGATAAAAATATCGGTTTTAAACCTGAAAACCCAGTTAAAATTTATAAATGAACTTTGAGGACCAACATACAATTCATGGTTATATTTTCATAAAAAGTGATGCCTGTCAATATCCAATGAGAACAAAAGACATCCTATGGTTATTAAAGCAACTGCCAGTATTTTCCACACATGCCGAGAAAATTGTGATCTTCCGATGTGAAACGGTTCGCTTTCTTCCTGTTTATGAAGTATAAAGGCACCGACAAATATAATGCCTATTATCGCGAACTGCGCAATAAAGGCGGCCCCCGTAATGTTTGACGGACTTACGGAATCTGTCACCAAATGCCCTCTCTATGGTCCAATACTGCTGATTTGCTGCCCTTAGTGATGGCCTCGCGGCTAAGAGTAATTCTTATGTTTTTACATCAATTTACATATATTTTAGCCTTGGAGTTGTTTGGCATTCTCCTACGAAGGTCAATCGTTTACTCGATAAAGAAATCTACACTTTTCGAAAAAAGGTGTCAATGGCTTATTGCAGGAAGAAAGGGGTGGGAAATAGGTTGTTCTTTCTACTTTATTAATAATATGGTGATCGGTAAGGAAAATACTGCTATTGCCCGGTACTCTTCAATATCTCAGCCGAACTCCTCACAATAACTATCTTATTGAGATTTTTTAATGAGCGCTCATGGGCATCCTTATCCATTGAGGAAACGCAATCGGAGACTACTACCGGATAGAATCCCCTGTTCGAAGCATCACGCGCCGACGACTCGATTCCGATCTCGGTCGCTATTCCCGTAAAAATTAGAGTCGTTATTCCCCTATTTCTCATCATGTACTCGAAATTTGTTCCTATGAATATGCTTGCCGCTGGTTTATCTAAAACAATATCACCTTCTTCTGGCCTTAAGGCCTCGGGTATTTCTCTTTCCTTTGAGCCTGGGGACATGAAAGGGGGCAGCTCGCCAACTTCCTTAACGTTGAAGCGTCTCATCATACTATAGAAAGACCAGGACGACTGGAATTCTTTTGGAACAGGAGTTATCAAAGTGTAGACTATAGGCATCTTACCTCGTAGGCTCTTTTTTAGGATTTTCAGGTTGCCAATAAACTCCTCTTTATTGAATATCTTATCCACCAGACCATTTTGGACATCCCAAACGATGAGACAAGAATGTTTAGGATTGACTATTTCCATCAAATCTTCATAGATGATGATTCCATTTGTATTTTTCATCGACGGCTCCTTTTCCTTAGATATCTTCTTTTAACCTAATGATTAAAGACCTGTCCGTAACGATTTTAATCCTGCTTTACCAAATTCACTTTAGGCTTAACAGTTTTGTTGATCGGATTCCTGGGCCATTGCCCGCTGAGCACTCTCGCTACTTCTTGCGCCGGATTGATTGGCTGTATATCCAAAGCCTCATCAGAGAAAGAGGCGGTGTGCGGAATAGCCACAACATTGTCCATTTTAAGTAATGGATTGCTTGGGTCAATAGGCTCCTTCTCAAAGACATCCAGGCCAGCGCCGGCAATCCATTTCTCCTGAAGGGCTTTGATGAGTGCCGACTCATCAATGATGCCTCCCCGAGCGGTATTGATGAGGTAAGCGGTTGGTTTCATCTGTTTGAATTCTGCTTCGCCAATGAGATGCCAGGTTTGCTTATCTAATGGAGTGTGAACAGAGACAAAGTCCGATTCCTTGAGCACCCGAGGCAGGCTCATCAGAGTTATTCCGTATTCGCAGACCAGTGATTGATCCACATAGGGGTCATTCCCCAATACCCTCAGACCAAAGCATTGCGCTTTTTTGGCTGTCATTCGGCCGATGCTGCCACAGCCCACTATCCCCAATGTCTGTCCGTAGATTGACCCCATGGGTGGCAACACTTGTCTTGCCTCAGCCCAATGGCCATTTCTCGTCAAGTCATTGAGCAAGGTAAACTTTTTGGCGCAGACAAGAAGCAGAGCAATGGTGTGGTTAGAAACCTCCTCAACACACCAAGCACGGGAGGGATTATTGACCACAATAATGCCCATATCAGTTGCGGCATCAACATCAATTCCATCAAAACCAACCGAATAAGTGACGATTGCCCTGCATTTTAACAATGCCTCCATCACCCGACGCGTGAATAGAGGACCTCCTCCTAATATGGCATCGGCATCCTTAGCCACCTTCATCAATTCATCCTCGGTATTACATTTAGCTTGCACTAATTCAACTTCGGCATTCAATTTGGCCAGCTCTTTTTCCTCCATTGTCAGAGAGTCGCCAGACAATTTCCCTAATGCCACCACTTTAAATCTGCTTTTCATCAACTTTTTCCTCCTGTTTAGCTCATCTGGATTGCATACAAAATCAAACAAAGGACTACAGATATGAGGACTCAGCAAGCTCTTCTCGGGTGATCATCTCAACCAGTGCGGGCTGTCCTGAGTCAACCGCTTTCTTCGCCCTTCGGACTGCTGGAATAATGTCATCTGGCTTATCCACCCTTTCAGCATAACCACCCAGTCCTTCGGCGACTTTCGTATAGTCTCCTGTCTGAAGATTAAGATGATAACGTTTGGAAGCTACTGGATGGAACCTTGGGTATCCCCCAAGTAAAGAATTGTTTATCAGGATAACCAGGATGGGGATTTTTTCCCTTACTGCCGTTTCGAAGTCCATGCCTACCATACCAAAGGCGGCATTACCTAAAAAACTGACTGCGGTTTTATCCGGTCTGGCCAACTTTGCACCCATGGCAAACCCAAGTGAAGCACCTAACGTAGTCGTTTTCCCCCAACCGATATAGCCCCCTGGAATAAGACTTTCCCAGAAGGGCAGTAATTGGTCTCGCGGGCCTCCTGCATCGTGGGTGATGATTGTCTCTTTTCTGTCTAAAACCTGCATCAGATCCCAGATGACCCGGTAAGGATTAATGGGGAACTCATCGGAAGTAAGCTTCGGCATCCACTCCCTCATCCATTCATCTTTGATCGTCTTGACCTCCTTGGCAACCGCATTGTTTCCCTTTCTACCCTCATGGCCAATTTGTTTTTTAACCTCATCGATAAGCTGCCGTAGTACCAGTTTGGCATCCCCTATGATAGCATGTTCAAGAGAGTAGTCTTTGTTTATATCACGTTCGTCTATGGTCGATTGTATGACGACTTTACCGTCGGGAATAGGAGTTGTAAATCCCTCTTTCGTGCAACTGGAACCTATAGCAAATACCAGGTCGGCTTTCTTTTGGAAGTGCATCAGCATTTTGGGTCGTGTTCGTCCACCTGCACCCAGGGACAATGGGTGATTCTCAGGGAAAGCACTCTTCCCGGCCATTGTCGTATACACTGGAATCTGTAGTAGTTCGGCAAGTTCGCTCAATCCATCCCAGGCACCTGCAAAAAGAACTCCCTGTCCGGCACGGATGACCGGATTTTTTGCTGCTATTAGGGCTTTAATCACTGCTGTCACATCGGCGGGGTCTCCTGCCGTCTTGATTCCCTTCACCGGTTTGTACTGAAACATGTCATCGGAAAACTCTTCGGTCGCTACGTCCCCGGGTATCTCAAGCATGACAGGGCCTGGTCGCCCTGTTCTTAGGTAAGTAAAGGCGCGTCTCATCATCTCAGGGACGCGGTCTGCAAAGTTAATCATATCTGCCCATTTGGTTATTTCCCGGAAGTTTTTAGAGGCAATGAAACTCGGAGGCAGTAATCGTCGCCGCTCCGGTCCACCTGGCAGTACCAAAATGGGTATGGAATCACTAAAGGCTTGTGCCACACCCGAAAAAGCATTTTCAACTCCAGGGCCATATTGCGTGGCACAGACGCCAATCCGCTGACCCAATGAGGCTCGGGTATAACCATCTGCAATGCCAACCCCTACTCGCTCATTTCTTGATATAATGGGCCTGATGCCTTCCTCAGCTCCTGCCTCGATTGCAGTGCTCTGCGGGAAACCGCTTATAAACTCAACCCCTTCCAACTTAAGAATTTTTCCTATGGCGGTTTTAGCTTGCATTTGGCATTTCTCCTTTCTTGCTTTTGCCGTAATCACAAAAAGTGGCGTCCATCTCGGGCCGATCTGTTGAATGGTGAAATGTTATCATAACATGATGATCTCAACAATTCTACGCACCACCCTATCCCGTATTCATCTCCTTGAAAAACCTATCTAATCCCCCTTCATCCCCCTTTGCCCGCTACGCCAGCGCATGCGCGGCGAGTCAAAAGGGGGAATCCCGCGAAACGCAGGACTCCTCACTTTGGCAAAGGGAGGTTGGGAGGGATTTTTAAATGTAATTTCAAACAGCTAAATTGATACGATTATTCTGAGTCGAATAGAGCTGACCTGCTCAGCCAGATCTTTGGGTTACTCTTCATTGTAAATCCTGCACTGATTGCTTTTTTAAAGGTTTCTCATCGATTATACCTCACCGATGGACTGCCCAATGCTCAGTGCGAGCTATAGAATTTAATCTGTCATTCCTGTGGAAACAGGAATTCAGATTCTTTGTATGATTCCCTGCTTTTGCAGGGACAAGTCTGGCTTTCCGACGGAAATTATCCCTGTAAAGGCTGGGGTGGGAATGAAGCTTTTCTTCTTAGGTGGATGGTTATACTCACTCAATCTTCATGCCTTTGTTATGCGGGGGTTCCTTTGCCTCAAGAGTCGGATCAATAGAAGAACACCTACAACCAACAACAAAGGCGCGGAAAGTGCCCCTGGTACATACCCCGAAAACAATATTACACCACTCAAATGAAACAATCCGTTTAACACCTCGATCACCGCCCAACACCATGCAAGCTGAATCGCCCAACGTCGATTTGATTCTACAAAAGGCACGGTCGCCAGAATAATGACGATGAAGCTCATGTTCAGAATGGCAAAGACTTCGGCACTCATTTTGAGCTGAGGCAAAATCGGTATATAGCGCTGAAAGAGGCCAGTTGCGGTCCAGAAGAAATCATACAGATGAGTGTACATCTCCTCCATGCTATGAAGTGCCTGGATAATACCAAGGACAAGATAAGTTTTTCCAACAGCCGTTATTTTCTTCATCTTGTTTCTCCGGTCCTGCCGTCAACTATTTCAGCCAGGAAATGTTTGTAATATATAACTTTTTTTGAATTATTGGAAGTCTGGAATTTAGGGGGTATGAAGCACTGGAGATTGTTCTTAAGGTTTAATATCGGAAGGTTTCATGTTATATTGTATCTTCACTGTTCTGCCTGTTCTTGACTTCTGATGGGGGCGGGAATTTGTATTGAGGAGGAAGGGATATGAAGCTTTTCAACATCATGCTGATTCCATGCAGTTCGGCCAGTGACTTCTACTTGAAATTCAAAAAAAGGATGCTACTCCACGCCATTCTGGAAACAGCCAAACTGGTTTTCATCGTTGCCATCGCTGTTTTCTTTTTGCTGGAATATATTGCGCCTTTTGCCCAAAGGAATCTGGGGATTGACTTGCCGATTAGAATAATGGAGTTAATCCCCTTCAAAAAAACAACCCGTGATTCCAGTGTTCAAGAAGTTTTGCGTTTAGCCAATATGATCCGATTGATTACCGATGGGGAGCTTTCGGAAGGCAAAGTATTGAGGTATGCCGGATTAATTTATCATACTTCCTATAAATATGGAGTGAATCCCTTGGAAATCATCGCGCTCATCAAGGCTGAAAGCGGTTTCAAGGAGAACAGCATTAATAAGGAAACCGGCGATTATGGTCTCGGACAGATCAATTGGGAACACTGGGGCAAAGACTACGGATATACCCCTCAAGAACTCCTGGATCCATCGATCAACATCTTTTTGACCTGTCATGTCTACAAATTTTTTGAACAGGATTTTGGCAAATACCATCGGGGCAACGGCATCCAATGCAAAGCTTACTTGGTGAATGTAAAAAGCATTCTTTCTACTTTGAATGCTTTTACTGAATTGAATAAGCAGAATATTTAGGAAGATAGGATTAATAGAGCAGATATTTGGATCGCAGCCTACAGAACTCTTCGAGAGACCTCTGCCATTTCTGGACAATGGAATTAGGTTCTTGACCGTCCTTGATGGCTTGCAGAACATCACGTGACCCAATCAGCCATAATGTTTTATCAAGCTGGAAATCGTTGGGGTAAAGCCTGTAAAGCGCACTAACGATTTCTACTCCCAGGGCAGGGGAGTCCAGTGTTTGCCGATCTGCTAAGAAAACCTGAACGCCATGACAGACTTCATTCTTGAATTGACTGCTCGCAGGTGTGAACTCTACTGGCATAAAACAGACGCCCTGAATTTGACGGTTATTCAAATAGAGAGCGAGTTCTTCCCCATTGATCCATGGAGCGCCAAGAAGTTCAAAGGGCATGTCCGTTCCTCGCCCCACGCTCACATTAGAGCCTTCGACCAATGCCACACCCGGGTATAGAATGGCTCCTTTCAGAGTCCGCAGGTTTGGTGAGGGTTTCACCCACGGCAGACCGGTCTCGTCGTACCAGTCAGTGCGGTTGTAGCTGTGCATTTTGATGACATGTAATTTGACTCCCATCTTTTTCTCACCATTGAACATTTTAGCCAACTCACCAATTGTCATGCCATATCGGATGGGTAGTGGAAAATAGCCGGTGAACGATCTCAAGTCCCTGTCCAGGATAGGTCCCTGGACCATTGATGCAGTAAGGGGATTCGGCCGGTCAAGGACATAAAACGAGATTTTCTTACTCGCCGCAGCTTCCATAACATAACCCATGGTGGTGAGATAGGTGTAGAAACGTACACCTACATCCTGAATGTCAAAAACGAGTGCATCCAGACCTTTCAGCATTTTGTTCGTGGGACGTCTGACTTTCCCGTACAAACTGTAAACAGGTAGTTGCGTAGAGGGTTCGGTTGACGAAGGAACATTTTCCTCCATATCACCCAAGAAGCCATGTTCTGGACTGAAGAGTGCTATTAGCTTCAAGCCTGATGCTTTATACAGGAGATTCAGAGTTCGTTGTCCTGTTGAGTCGATGCCTGAATGGTTGGTGATGAGGCCAATGCGCAATCCCTTGAGTGATGCGAATTTTTCTTTTTTTAGGACATCGATTCCTGTTTGTACACTACTGTTCTGAGCACCCTGCATTTGATTATTTTTCATGAGGCCATTACATGTTGTAAGAGAAGGTTGGCTAAAAAGGGCTTGATCGACCGGAACCGGTCTAAGGGCAGTTGATATGAGTGTTGTGATCTGTGACCGTAGCGGTTTCACATCGCCTCTGCCATCCGGGTGAACTTGGTTGGTCAGGATAATGACATAGGTCTTGGAAACCGGATCAATCCAAATCGAAGTTCCAGTAAAACCCGTATGACCATATGAACCCATCTGAGATAACTCACTCTGATTGGAAGCAAAAGATGGATCAATATCCCAGCCGAGTCCTCGCAAAACAGTCTTTTCAGGAGATGTTTGGGGGGTAGTCATCTTCTCAATTGTAAGAGGGCTCAATATGTGCACCCCCTTGATACTACCTCCTCCCAGAAGCATTTGGGCAAAGATGGAAAGATCATCAGCCGTTGAGAAAAGCCCGGCGTGGCCAGATACACCACCCATTTCATAGGAGATAGGGTCATGAACTTCACCCCAGAGCATCTTCCCCTTATTCTTGTACTGGTACTGGGTGGGTGCAATACGTTTGTGTAGCGAAGGTGGAGGATTGAAATGTGTGTCCTTCATCCCAAGTGGCTTGAAAATATGCTCGGAACAGTAAACATCGAGAGATTGGCCGGAAATACGATGAACAAGTTCACCAAGGATTTGAAAGTTGATGTCGCTGTAGATAAACCGTGTCTCTGGGGAGTCAATAGGTTTCTCAGAAATAATCATGTTGAGACCCGTATCATAACCAGCCCATTTAGGATTCAGATTCAATCCGGGTCTGAGCCCGGAATAGTGCGTAAGCAGCTCCTTTACCTTGATCCTTTCCTTTCCGTTGGTTTTAAATTCCGGCCAGTATTTGGACACAGAGTCTTCAAGATCCAGCTTACCTTTTTCCACCAGTTGCATCACAGCGGTAGCAGTAGCCACCACCTTCGTGAGGGAGGCGATGTCAAAGATCGTATCGATTGTCATAGGCAGCCTGTATGGCACCAACGCTCGATGGCCGAATGCCTGGCGGTAAAGGACCTTTTCCTGATTCCCGATGAGAATTACAGCTCCTGGAATCTTGCCAGCACGAATCGCTTCCTTAGTGATCTCCTCAATGGTTGCAAAATGTTCTTCCTTTAGATACTGAAAGGACTCCAGCCTATCTTGAGCTATTGGGAAGGTCAGTGCCATCTGCTCAACCAGCAGACATACCATCAACATAAGAAAAGTCCTGGCAAATTGCTTCACGGCCTTTTCCCTTTCAAAAGTTGGATATCTCTATCGCTTTGATCTCTATTCTCTTTTTAATAGACTTTGGAGAGGGGAATCGTATCTGACTCCGAGAGGCGCTATTTTTTTCAGCCCGTCCTCGAAATAATTGTTCTGAGGATTCCAGAGCATCCAACCTTGGGAACCAAAATCTTTCGCCGCATTGATCTGATCTTGTATTTCCTTACCTCTAAAGTATCTCCTGTCGAAGGCATAATCTCTAAATGCCTGCAGCCAAGGTCTGAAACGAATGGATGAAAGACGTGTGCGCTCCTGGGCTCGTTTGAGAGTAAGATAAACGATTTCTTGGGGATGTGCAACAGGAATTTTATAACCCGGTATCCCATACTGAAATCCTGAAGGGTAGAGCATGGGACATAAATAGTCAACGTGGGAGACGAGGTCTTCAAGTCTTTGCCCAATTTCGGTATCATTTAGATTCCAGCATACGTAACCAAAGATATCTGCAGAGACGAAGATATTGTAAGGCATCAGCCTTTCTTTTGCCTCCTTGAGAAATCCGGAGATGGCTTTGACCCTGTTTTCCTCTGTGCATGGCATGGAAAATTGAAGTGCGGAAGCATCCGGAAACCGGACGTAGTCGAACTGAACCTCATCAAATCCATATTGAGCAGCTTCGATGGCGATATTGATGTTGTAATCCCATACTTCCTTCTTAAATGGGTCCACCCATGCAAGATTTTCCCGATCATGCCATGCCTGTCCGCTCTGAGTCCTTATCGCTAAATCGGGCATCTTTGAGGCAAGAGGGTCGTCTTTAAACACGACGATCCGTGCAATCGTGTAGATGCCCTTTTCTTTCAAAGACTTCATCAGACCGCTCATGTCTCTTACAGTGATGATTTTTTGGGCTCCGACTTCTGAGGCAAGAGGGATTGAACTTTTATAGGGGATCATTCCTCTGTCTCCCTTCACGTCTATCACCAGGGCATTGAGCTCGGTTTCTTCTATGAGCCTGAGGGCAGATCCCCTCAAGGTTCTGTCTCCAATCCCATAAAAGGAAAGGTAAAGAGCTTTAGGGTTGAAAGGCCCCAGCTTTATCTCTTGAGGGGAGGAGTTTAGTGGAGCGGTGATCACCTGTTCGGTTCTTAAATATCCGTGAGCTTTTATTCCAACCTTGTCTCCAGGATTTTTTATATAAAATTGGCCATTTTCATTGGTCCATCCAATATCATTGTTCAGCCTGACGAGCGCACCCCCAATGGGTCTATTTGTAAAAAGGTCCACAACCTTCCCAATAGTAAACCCCATGGCATACTCAGGAATCAAGAGAAGGAGAGCCATTAATATAAAGACAGAGGTCTTTAAGAAACAGTTCCCAAGAATTGAATCATTACAGTTTTCGCAAGCCCAAGCTCGTACAAACCGAATTGTCATACCTAAGATCTCCTTTCCTTTCTGCCACAGTTTATTTTGAAAAACCCCTCATGCAGCCGCTTACCCCGTAAGAAAGCACCCCATTTCCCCATCCTTTCTGATGGGGTACACTAAAGCTTCCAACTTGAGAAATGATCTGTATTGCCTATAAGATAACGAGGAAGGGCCATGACATTATCAGAGATACTTGTATGGCGCCGATCCATGGACAATGCAGCCACATATCCTGACGAGATTGCCTTGTTGATAAGCTCGTCATCATAGATGCCGAAGGGCCATGCCAACATGTCTACTTTGGCATGAAGCTCCCTCTCTATTTTTTCTCTTGACTTTTTTAACTGCATTTCTACAAAATTTTCGTATTCAGCAGGTTTTAATCTCTTTTTCTCATTCTTGAAATTAGGATGCCAAAAAGTATGACATTGGAAATCAAGAAGCCCCGTTTCTTTCATTTCTCGGAGTTGATCCCAGGTCATCGCATAGGATGCATTGGATAAAGCTGAAGGGTATATGAAAAGGGTGGCTGGAATTTGATATTTTTTTAGAAGAGGAAAAAGATCTGTGTAGACCGATTTATGCCCATCGTCAATGGTAATCACTAATGAATGGAAAGGAAGTGACTGACTTTTACCAAGATAGTAATCCACAAGTTGCCTGAGTCTTATCACAGTATAGCCATTTTCTTTGAGATATTTCATTTGAGACTCAAAAGCTTGAGTGGTGATGGTCATACTATCAGCCACCACAGGTCCTAAGCGATGATAAAGGAGAATAGGTACATGGATGCCGTTGAGCGTCCCTTTTGTATCCTTTAATTCCCCATTGGCCGATGGCAACCATGATAGGAATAGAACGAGCACAGAAAAGATCCATGAACTGGTTTTCAATTATTTATTCCTCCTCGGTTTAATCTTTTTCCCTTTTAGATATGATCCTAACGCCTCATCAATGACTTCTTTAACTTGCTTCCTGTCCCAATAAGCCAATGCTTTAATTTTCTCTAAGTAATCACTCCTTAAAATAAAGGTAGCCCTTGTCCATCCCTCTTTAAGGCCTCTATCTATGCTTTTAACCAAGACCATAATGATTGGTTTCCTAAACCACCCGTAAACCTTGTAAATTGTGTAAACTGCGTAGATGAATAATGCATTTTATGTGCCGACTGCAGAGAGCACCCATATGAGCATAACTTATTGAAATTTTTAAATATTTATTATTGGTTTGAAAAATGTAGTTTGGAGGTCGGATGCGGAGTTTCAAAGATGAACATCAAAATGGTAAATTGTCATCTACTTGATCCAGAAGGTTTGAAATTATGTAACAATTTAGCTCTTTGAAATCGGATAGCCACAGGCCCCCCGCCAGAAATGCTTCCAAAGCTTTAGAATGCGGACTCTTATCCCTTGTGTCATTGAAATTGAATAATTTAAATGGTCGTTATGATACTATTGAAGCCATCTTTAATGATGCATTATAAGGTTTCCGCTCTAAAGCTTTTCCAGCATCTCTGACAGGTGTCCTATTGGAGTAGTTTTTCAAATGGCTAAATTGTTACGAAATTATTAATTTCCTCAACCTTCGCCCCATATGGACGGATGGCTTCCTCTGACTAAGCAGGCAGGGAGTTTTATCCACGCGTTTATATGTAATGTAAAAAATGTCTTGACAAATCATTCCCTATTCCTTAACATTTTTGTTAAGAAATATGGAACAATCAATTGCCGAACAAAAGGCCCGTGAATTAAAGATCGATAAAACTCAAGTGATCCGGGAGTATTGGGAGTTGATCGCTCTGAAAGGACTATATGATTCGCCCTTTGGTCGGTATTTGATCTTTAAAGGTGGAACAGCCCTTCGATTAGCCTACGGCTCTCCGAGATTCTCAGAAGATCTCGATTTTTCATTGACTAAAGATACACTGGAGGGCAGATTCTCCTTATTGGTGGAAAAGATCCTATCCCCTTTCCCTGAACTTTCTAAAACTGATCTCGAAGAGAAATATTACACGTACTTAGCCGAAATTAAAGTGACTCAGAGTTATCTACCCTTTCCTTTTCGAATCAAAATTGAGATCTCAAAGAGAGAGATAAAAAATTATCAATGGGAGCTAAAACTGCTCAGTTCATCAGCCACGGTAATTCAAGTCATCGGTCAGGTAGCCACCTTAGAACAGATCTATAAAGATAAATTGGCGTGTTTGAAGGGAAGAGCCAAACCAAAAGACTTATTTGATCTTTGGTATATATCTGAGAAACTTAAAATTCCCTATATACCAAAGAAAATATCTTCGAAGAAGGAATTCATCCGAGATTTACGCAAATATTTGCCAACTGATTTTTGGCCAGCCATTGAGGGCCTCGTAAAATGAAAGGCATAGAATTATTAAAAAAACTTCAAAAGATAAATAAACCCTTCTTTACCATTGCTGATCTGGAGAAGATTACCCGTCTTCCCAGAAATAGTCTCTATGTGGCATTGAGGAGATGGGAAGTTGGAGGTGTCATCGAAAGGGTGGCTCAGGGTATTTATATTCCCATGGGAGGCAATGTTTCATTAGAAAATATTGCAGCCCAACTCTATATCCCCAATTATCTCTCTTTTGAATCAGCTCTTGCCAGATATGGAATTCTTAATCTCATTCCTTATACTCTTACCTTTGCCACGACCAGAAAAACTAAAAATTATACTCTCCAAAATAAAAAGATAGAATTTAGACAAATCTCTCCTAAACTCTTTTTTGGTTTTGAGATGAAAAATGGAATTTATATTGCCTTCCCTGAAAAAGCCCTTTTGGATGAGGTCTATTTTGTAGTCAGAGGTAAGGCAACTTTCGATTTTGACGAACTGGATATTAAAAAATTATCGAGAAAAATCTTAAAAGATTATTCCCAACGATTTCCATCCTATGTCAAAAGTTATTTAAGAAAGCTGTGAAAAACTATCTTTCGCTCTCTTGATTATACAGCTCTAATCTGTGGAATCGTTTCATAATCCGTGTAATCAGAGATTTCTGTACTTTTTCAGAAATCTCTTTAAAAAAATAGATTATTTAACGCATAGACGGAGATGGTTTCTAATAAACCTGCAGGGGAGAGTTCCACAGGCTCTGTCTGGGGATATCTACGTTACGTAAAGGGTGGTGGTGAAGAAAGTGTGGAAGGAGATTGGGGATGAAGGAAAGAGTTACCGAGATGTCGAGTAGCCCAGGGGAATTTCACCCCCAGGCCCTCACAGATCCGGACGTGACAGTCTCCCGTCATCCGGCTCTTATCATCCAATCGCTGTTCTTAGCGACCTCACCTTACCTCTTAGCTCCTCCCATTACTGGTTGACCAAATGGTAAAGCCAGATGATCCAACCCCTTCGCTCCATCTCCATTACAGAGACCTCAACACTACTACGAGTTGGTCCGCCCCTGTGCCCCGCATCGGTACTCTCACCCTCGTGGGTCCTCCACTTGGGTTTCTCCCTTACCATCGAAACGACAGGTTCCCGCGTTCCACACAAGAGCCTGGTTCAGGTTCACGCCACCTTTATGCCGGACGCCGCCCAGGCAGTAAACAGGTTTTCCCCTGGACTTATCCTGGAGTGGTGTACGCCTCCAGTTTCGACATCGTCTTTTTGTTTTCGACACCTCATCAGTGGTTCGCTTACGCTCGTCTCCCTGAACCTCACCTGATCCCGTCTTGCGGGACCTTTTCCTTCAACGCTCACCACAAGGGCTCTTAACCCATGCAGCTTGAGGCGGTTTGAAGTCTGCTCCTGTAAGCCGACTCCGAGGGGCCTACCCCCATCTCTTGTGCAGCATCGTGGCGCACTTACACCTACAAATCTTGTTCTGGAACGATTCTGGGATTCAACGATTACGGGTGGAAATCAGCAACTTCAATTGAATAGTTGAGAATCATATCGAAACATTTTCGGTGTCCTGAAAATAGAAGATCTATAGCAGATATAGAAACCAATGAAGTCGCTCTGTGCGGTTTTGAAATCCTGTAATGATCTATCGGGTAATCAGGGGTAGCGTAAAAGCTATCAGTGGATGAAGCCTGTCTCGGACTTGGTCGAAGGATCTAAGAATCCGAATCATCAAGGGGAATCCTCACCGGCGTCTTTACTCTTGGGGGAGGTCGGGTTTTCACCTCCCTGGTCCAAGATATTTGAAGATCTTTTCAATCACCTCCTCATCCTCAATAAAACTGATGATCTTCATCCTCCCCTGAAATTTCGGGTAGCTCAGGGGGTCTACTTCGTAGATCTTTTGAATCAGCTTCGCCCAATTCTTTCGATATTTCTTGGATGATTCTTCCGGCTCCAGGATACATGGTATCCATTCATCCTGGTTTTGTTTCTTCCTTTCCCCTCGGGAAACATTACTGTAATACCCATAATACCGGACCATCTGCTCCCCCTTGTCTGGCACATGGGAGCTCATGGCCGCCAACCACTCTAAAGCGTCAAAGACCTTCTCCTTTTGGGCATCCTTGGATTCATAGATGACCTTGGACTCCTCGGGCAGATAGGTCATTCTCTCCTGGGAGAAAGAGGCCCGGATGATATAACGGGCTAACTTTTCCATGGCTTCCTCTTCTCTGGGGAGAGTTCTTGGACCCACAAACACCTGGAATCCCGAATGCCGCCAGGAGCGAAGCGTATGGAGAGTAGGTCATCTGATTCAGAGTACGCCACGGAGCCTTGGATCCAGAGCGTCTCTTGCTCCATCTCCCACCATGTTAAAGGCAAAGACGACCAGCATGATGGCCAAACCGGGAGCAAAAGAGAGAACAGGATTTGACAGCAGGAAGCGATAACCATCATAGACCATAGAGCCCCAGGCTGCACCCGGCGGCCTGATGCCGATGCCAAGAAAGCTGAGTCCAGCTTCAGCCAGGATGATGGAACCAAGCTGCAGTGTTATCAACACTATCATCGGTGGCAGAGTATTCGGCAAAATGTGATTTAGCATAATACGCCGATTATCAGAGCCCATAGAACGTTCCGCTAGGATATAATCAGTTTCTTTAATACTTATAGTCAAGCCATAGATTACCCTGGCGTACCCTGGGAGCGTGGCAACGCTAAGAGCGATGATAACATTTTGGATGCCGCTGCCAAGCACTGCAGATATGAGCAGGGCGAGTAAAAGCATCGGGAATCCCATAAGCGCGTCCATGGTTCTCATGACAATGGCATCTATAATCCCGCCAAAATAACCGGCGATTAAACCCAGTATAGTACCCACTATAGCGGCAAATATTATTGTGACAAACCCCACAATCAGGGCTGTCCTTGCGCCGTAGATGAGCCGACTTAGCGTGTCTCTGCCTTGAATGTCAGTACCAAGAAGATACTTCGTGGACGGTTGAAGTAGAGAATCAGCCGGATTTCCATTATACGGGTGGTGGGGGGCCAGCCATGGGGCAAAGATGGCGCTGATAACTAATAGAGATAAAACCGCAAGACCGAATATAACCAGCTTACGCTGCAAGAATACCCGACTAAAGCGCCGCCATTCGTTGATGCGAGGTGGCGCTTCTTGGAACTGCGTAACATTGGCATTCCCTTCTGTCATGATGGAAAGCCTCCTAGTTGTAACGTATCCTCGGGTTAAGCCAGCCATAGGAAATATCGACAATTAAGTTGCATAAGATGATTAGACCGGCTATCACCAGAGTGCTTGATTGCACAACAACATAGTCCTGAGCAAAAACGCTGGTTACCAGAAGTGTGCCGATACCGGGAATAGCAAATACGGTCTCCACGAGAACGGAACCACCAAGAACCAAGCCAAGACCAATACCCATCAGAGTAATCACCGGGAAAAGGCTATTTTTCAGAGCATGTTTCATGATGACAGTACTTTCGCTCAGGCCCTTAGACCACGCCGTGCGAATATAGTCCTGCTGGATAACTTCAAGCATGGCGGAACGTGACTGGCGAGCGCTGTACGCCATACCGGGAATGGCAATGCAAAAAACCGGCATGATAATCTGCTTGGTGCTCATCCAGAAATCTTCAAACGGTGAGGTATAGCCGTAGATGGGAAGCCACCTGAGCTTGAGGCCGAGAGTGTATATCAACAATATCCCCAGCCAGAAGATGGGGACGGTTATACCAATATTGGCTATGGTGGTAGATACCGAATCTATCCAGGTTCCCCGCCTTATGCCCGCCAACACTCCCAGCAATATGCCAACAACAGTGGAAACGACCCACGCCGTTAAACCCAGGTGTAACGTAATGGGAAAACGTTCTCTGAGAAGCCCACCTACATCCTGGCGGTAATATATCGATTTTCCCAGATTCCCCCTAAAGATTCCCCCCAACCAGCTAAAATACTGGACCATGATGGGCTTATCCAGACCGTAGAAACGTCGCATGCTTTCTAGCTGTTCCTCTGGCATCGCGCCCGAAGAAGCTTGCTGACCCATAAAGATAATCAGCGGGTCGCCGGGCAAGAGACGCATCGAGAAAAAAACAATCAGAGTCATTAAGAAGAGAACAATAACCCCCTGGATTGACCGACGAATGATATATGCTGTCATCTTAAATCTGAAAAATTATCCAAGATTCATCCAACTAAGAATTATTTAAGTCGTTTCACGGGCTTATCTGCTGCCATCATAATGCAGTTATGATGGATAATCTCTGGTTTTAATACCACACTGGGTGGCCCGCCATCTCTCACGATGGTGAGTCACCCAGCTTTTTATACTAAGCGATTTAGTGTTTTTCCATCCAGACTTCTTCAGTCTGCCAGCGAGTCAGGCCTTGAGTATATCGGGTGCTGTGCACCCAGGGTTGCACTATATCATATGCCGGAGAACCATAAACCGGTATATTCAGGCAGTTATCTATTATATAATGCATCAATTTCCCGGTCCAGGTAATTTGTTCCGGAATGGTGGTTACTCCCATTGCCTGTACATCCATGGCTTTCTGCTGGGCCGTACGACCCATGAAGGAGACCCAGTTGAATGGTTGAGTGCTGAACCAGCGTACGTAGGTCTGCAGGTAGTTAGTGTCGCAACCTCCGGCAAAGTACCAGCATAAATCCTGGTCTGCCTTGGGCACATTGTTTCTGCCAAGTTCGACACCGAAGAATCTGCCGGCGTCGGCGACATCCAGCGTTACCTCAAAACCGACGGCATCAAGATATCGCTTTGACATGGTACAGGCATCAACCATGTCAGGACCGAAGGCATTCGTTAACAGCAATTTGACTTTACAGGGATTGGAAGCAGAATAGCCGTTCGCTGCCAGCAGCGCCTTGGCTTTCTCCGGGTTATACGGGCGGCCCATATTGGGGTCGTAACCCCATTCGCCTTCCCATGGCACGCTCTTCAAAGGTCTGAATAATCCGTGCCCGATTGCTTTGGCAATTGCATTTTTATCAATGGCATACTCCACCGCCTCGCGCAGGTCCTTGTTATTCATTTTGCAATCGGGGTTGGCGGTATTGGGCCAGATGCCCCAGGGCAACAATGGCCAGGAGACCTGTTGATGATATCCCTTGGCTATCAGTTCCTGGGCATCCTTCGCCGGCGCTCCCCAGACATCTGCCTGACCCGCCTCGAAAGCCATCCGGGCGGTCACGGGATCTCTGATGTATTTAAATTCAATCCCGTCAAGGTAGGGCCTACCTTTGTGCCAGTAATTGGGGTTCTTCACCCACGTCATACTGACGTCGGGTTTGAATTCTTTCAAGATGAAAGGACCGGTGCCGACGAGATGAGTCCGAGCCCACTCTATACCTTTATTCAGGTCTCCGCCGGAAGCCTGATCCCAGGCCTTCTTGGAGACCATGGGTGTCCACCATCCCCAGGTAGCCATCATCTGGTTATTAAACTGGGTCATGTGAATCACGAGCGTATATTTATCCACGACTTTCATTTCCTTATAGAAATCCTGGTAAGGCAGGTTTTTGACATCGATACACAGCTGAAGGTTCCAGGCGGCTACATCGGCGGTCAGCTCCGACCCGTCATGAAAGTAGATGCCCTTTCTTATGTGGAAAGTTATGGTCAGATTCTTTTCATCTACATCTACACGCTCGCATAAAACTGGTTCAACTCCGGCGGACATTGCTCCTCTTTTGCTAGTCGAGGATACCAGTGTTTCTGTCCCCGGGTAAGTGGCTACGTAGTCACCCGGACCCATGATGGGTTTATAGCTCAGAACCTGTGGACCGGATGCCTGGATAATCCTTAAAACGCCGCCAGATACGGGTTTCTTTGTTTCAGCCGACATCGTTTTGCCGTAACTCGCGAACAACACCCCGAGGATGAGAATTAAAACGAATGTAATAACCAATAATTTTTTCATAATGGGTATCCCTCCTCTTTTTATTGTGCCCTGTTAAAATAAGTATCGCTGTTTCTCTCACCTACCATACCTCACCTCCTTTCTGAAATATAGGTTATGGCGAGCCGGTTTTGCTCTTTATCTAGGTACTTGCGGTCGTGAACAAAAATATAGCACCGTGATAATTATGATGTCAACATGTAAATCGTCAATAGAAGTAGTGGATTTTCCCGCGCCGTCGAGACTCACTTTACGAATATGAACAACATTTTCGGCTGGTCTTTCGAATGTCAATCCAACAAACTGATTCCAGCCGTCTTCAATGATCTTAATGATTTCATGAGTAGGGACGAAACCGCTGCGGATTTAGAAGGTATTCCCCATAGACAGTATGTCGTTGGTCTTACGTCTATTACCGATATTGCTACCGTGCATAACCAGATCAAAGATAAGCTAATCGACTTCATCCGTATCACTACTAATGCGGAGGCCGTCAATTTGAACCAGTTATTCAGGAAAGTTGTTCTACCGAATCTGTAATCCTGTCAGATAATGAAAGCCGGCCTCGATAAAGACATGATCTACGTATGAATTATGGGAATGCCGAAATCAGGAGCGGATATAAGCACATACATCCGCGAGTTGCTTTACTAGCGCTTGGAAGACAAGATGCAGAAGCTTACGGAGATTCCAAAATTCAAAATACTCTCATTACACGATGAATACGTTTATTTATACCAAGACGATTATTAAGTTTGCCAGAATGAAATTCAGTATATGGCCTTTTCATACTGTGTTCGCGATAAAAGATGAGAGGCATTCATTCTAACTTGCCTCAAAGGACGGTACCTGGACAGCTATGGTAAAATAGGGGGGCGTTCGTGCGGACCGTGCGTAGAGATTTTGATATTCTTACCATAAGTAAGCACGCTCTGCACGAACGTCCCTCCTTATTTTCGGTTGAATAAGGAAAGAACTTAGAGGCACAACGCTGTTTTGTTTGGAAAACAGGCAGAGTTCGTCTGAGAATACCTATTCAAAGGATCAGACGTTTGTGTGAAGGGGAGCCTCAAGACGGGAAAATGGGAGGGCAAAGAAGACAACCGCAAGCAGGGAACAAAGGCCATTGGACGAAACTGATTATGCTGGGCCCCGAGAAAGACAAGAAACAAGGCCATGCTGAAGTTGATCCAGTCAATGACGCACCGTCGTCGTGTCGCACGCTGTTGACACATTTCGCCCAAAAGTATTAATTATATTAGAAAGCGCGAGTCAGCCCTATGAACGGCACTAATTCTGGAACAATCCCGTTAAACATTCTGATCATCGACGATGAACTTAACATACGCAAAACGCTCACAGTCTACCTGGAGACGGAAGGCCATCACGTTGTTGCCGTCAGCAATTTCCAGGACGCAGTGCATGAAGCTTCCAGGAGGTCTTTCGACCTGGCTTTTGTGGATCTTCGGCTTGGCACGGCTGATGGACTTGACCTTATCCCGACCTTGCTTGCTCAAACACCCTGGATCAAAATAGTTGTCATCACGGCTTACGCTTCTATTGATACGGCGGTCGAGGCTATGCGGCGCGGGGCGACGGATTATATCCCAAAACCATTTACACCTGCTCAGGTGAAACTCGCCGTCCACAAGGTTTTTGAGATGCAAGCATTGGAACAAAGAATTGCTTCGCTGCAGGAAGACTTGGGCAGATTAAATCCTGAAGCGAATTTTTCAACCACCAGCCCTGCCATGCAGCGGGTAGTCAACCTGGCGCGACAGGTCGCGGCAACTGAGGCAACCATTCTTTTACGCGGAGAGAGTGGGACCGGTAAGACAGTATTGGCCCGTGCGATTCACCACTGGAGCCCTCGAGCCAATAAGCCAATTTGCATCGTTTCATGTCCTGCCTTTTCCCCCGAACTCCTTGAGAGCGAACTATTCGGACACGTGAAGGGGGCCTTTACGGGTGCTATCCGGGATAATCCTGGCCGCATCGCAACCTGTGAAGGCGGAACCCTCTTGCTCGACGAGATTGGCGATTTACCCGCAAACCTGCAACCGAAACTCTTGCGCTTTCTTCAGGATAAAGAATACGAAAGGGTAGGAGACTACACAACTCGAAAAGCAGATATCCGCATTATCGCTGCCACCAACAGGGATCTCGATAAAGCAGTCAAAGAAGGACGGTTCCGGGAAGACCTCTTTTATCGGCTTAATGTAATTCAGGTCCAAATCCCTCCCCTGCGTGAACGGCCCGAAGACATAACCATACTTGCTGAGAGGTTATTGGTATTCTTTGGCCGAGCCAGGCACCATCTCTTTCTCGGTTTCACTCCAGAGGCGCTTCAAGCCCTCGGACAATACCATTGGCCGGGAAACCTCAGAGAGCTGAGAAATGTTGTTGAAAGGGCTGCCATTCTCTGTCAAACGGACCGTGTCGGTAACGAGTGTCTTCCGGAAAATCTGCTGCCAAGCGAATCGGGCGCAAGACTCGGCGACCGAATTTCTTTGGAGAAGATCGAAGAGGAACATATCCGGCGAGTGTTGGCTACCACAACGTCGCTTCAAGAGGCTGCCGACATACTCGGCATCGATCAGGCGACCCTATGGCGTCGCCGCAAGAAGTACGGGATTTGATGCCAGTAGGAAGATAGATAGACTCCGCACCACTTACAACCCTTACTTTTGAAATGCGCTCATCGTTAATCTTCATCTCCCCTTTTCCTCCCACCTTGCAGTTTTCAAGGCTTTCTTGTTCCGTTCTTGAAAATTGCAAGAATCCTTGCCGAACATATTGTTAAAAGTCCTGGAAGTACGGGCGCTTAGTTAGAGACTCTTCAGGCATGAAGTTTGCTTTATAAACTGAAAGAAAGGAGCAAGGCGGATGCTAGGGCTTCGACAGAAGTTATCGCTCGGGTTTGGTGGATTGCTATTAATCATTCTAATCATCGGCATCCAAAGCATCAGCCATCTCACCCAGTTGGGACAGTCTATCGACGTTATTCTCCGGGAAAACTATCGTAGCGTCATCGCATGTCAGGAGATGAAAGAGTCCCTTGAACGCATGGACAGTGGCACCCTTTTTGTCCTTCTCGGTGAAAAAGAGAAGGGGACTGAACTGATTCAGAAGAATGAGGCGGCCTTTGAGAAGGCGCTTCAGGCGGAGTTGAATAACATCACCCTTCCTGAAGAAGGAAAGAAAGCCCATCATCTGCAGGATCTCTTCAAACAGTATCAAGCGACCCTTCATGAAATGCAGGGGATGAAAACTTCCACTAACCGACAGCGGGACGCTTATTTCAGCAAGCTTTTTTCTTTATTCGTGCAAATCAAAGAGACTGCGGATGAGATCCTCCAAATGAACCAGAAAAGTATGAGCGATGCCAATAACCTGGCACGCCGTAGCGCAGCTTCGGCTAAAAGGCGAA
>Ga0256868_10000265_pt1 | contig 31669 bp, 30 predicted proteins | sample RVTome_13_FD_187341 | JGI IMG/M metagenome (GOLD analysis project Ga0256868, IMG submission 187341) | Soil microbial communities from uranium-contaminated site in the Upper Colorado River Basin, Wyoming, United States - RVT92D227 HiSeq ...
GGCGTGCTTCCAGCTCGCCGAGAGCCACCCGCCGGGGGAGCTTCGACTGGCGCTGTTGCGGGCGGCGTACGCGGTGTTTGACAACCCCCGTGAGCTTGACGGCGTGCGCCGGCTGCCCGAGACGGTCCCACTGGAAGTTCTCCCCACGATGGCCATGCTGCGCGGCTGCCGGGGTCGCGATGCCGTGGCCGCCGCGGCGCACCGGCTGGCCGACCCACACCGCCTGCGCGGCAGCCCGACCCGCGAAGGTTTTCTGACCGCGGCGGAGGTGTCCAGAGTAGTGGCGGACGGCGGCGGCCTCGACCCCCGACACCTGCGGGGCGCGGCGCACTGGCACACCCGGGCCTCGGACGGCGCCGCTACTCTGGAGGCGATGGCACGTGCGTGCCTGCGCCGGGGCGCGACGTGGGGGGTGGTGACCGACCACACCCGCGGGCTCGCGTGCGTGAACGGCCTCGACGCCGAAGGGATCGAGCTTCAGCGGCGGGCCGTGGCCTCGTGGAACCGGCGCCGCGGCGAGGAGCTTTGGGTGGTTCAGGGTCTGGAGGTCGAGATCCTGGAGGACGGGCGCCTGGACGTCCCGCGCACGGCTCGTGAAGGTGTCCTGCTGGTGGCGGCGATCCACACCGGGCTCGCCGAGCGGCGGGACCAGACCGGCCGACTGGTCCGCGCGCTCCAGGAGCCCGGGGTGTGGACGCTCGCCCACCCGCGGGGGCGGCTGTTCGCTCGCCGCGCGGGCATCCGTGCGAATTGGGAGGTGGTGTTCGCTGCCGCGGCCGAGGCTGGTGTTCTCGTGGAGGTCAACGGGTTTCCGAGGCGTCAGGACCTCGACCCGACTCTCATCGCCCTCGCCGGTGGCGCGGGGTGCCGGTTCCTGCTAGCCTCCGACGCCCACCACCCCCGCCATCTCGCCTTCGACGCCACGGCGGTGGCGCTGTGCTCGCAGGCCGCCATCTCCCGCGAGGCGATCGCTAACTTCGGCCCGCTCGACCACCTCGCTGCCGGCCGGCCTGACCTCGCGGTCCCCTAGTCCAGTCCCGCAAACAGGTCGGTGGAGATGTAGCGCTCCGATGTGGAGGGCACGACAAAGACCACGAGCTTCCCGGTGTTCTCCGGCCGGCGGGCCACGGTGAGCGCGGCCTGGGCCGCCGCCCCCGACGAGATGCCGCCCAGGATCCCCTCCTCCCGCGCCAGACGCCGCGCCATCGCGAACGACTCGTCGTTGCTCACCTGCACCACCTCGTCGACGAATCGGGTGTCCAGGTTGGCGGGGATAAATCCGGCGCCGATCCCCTGGATCTTGTGGGGGCCGGGTTGGCCCCCCGAGATCACCGGCGAGTGGACCGGCTCGACCGCCACGATGCGCAGGGTCGGCTTGCGAGGCTTCCACACCCGGCCCACCCCTGTGAGGGTGCCGCCGGTGCCGACCCCGGCCACGAAGATGTCCATCGTCCCGTCGGTGTCGCGCCAGAGCTCCTCCGCCGTGGTGGCCTCATGGATCGCGGGGTTGGCGGGGTTCTCGAACTGCTGCGGCATCACCGTCCCCGGGATCTCGTCCAGAACCTCCATCGCGCGCCGGATGGCGCCCTTCATCCCGTCCGAAGCGGGAGTGAGGATCAGCTCCACCCCAAGCAGCTTGAGCACCTTTCGCCGCTCGATCGAGACGCTCTCCGGCATCGTGATCACGCAGCGGTACCCCTTGGCCGCCGCCACCATGGCGAGGGCGATGCCGGTGTTGCCCGACGTCGGCTCGACGATGACGGATCTGCCGGGCACGAGCTTGCCGTCCCGCTCCATCGCCTCGACCATCGAGACGCCGATCCGGTCCTTGACCGAGTGGGCGGGGTTGAAGAACTCCAGCTTGGCGGCGACCGTTGCGGTGCACCCTGCCGTGATCCGGTTCAGCCTCACAAGCGGTGTGTTGCCGATCAGCTTGGTAATGTCCTCTGCAATGCGCATTGCGTCCTCCTAGATCTCGAAGCTCGGTGTGGTCTCGTGCTCGCGCTCGACCTTCACGAGGCCGGCCAGCTTCAGCGGGGCGAGCACCTCCTGCTGCGCCTCCGCCAGGCGCCCGGCAAGCCAGCGCACCGCCGCCCCGCCGGTGTTCGGGGGCGGCTCGGGGAGGAAGAGCTGGGCCAGGCCGATCGCCTCCGGCTGGGCCGCGAGGCGCACGCCCCCGTGCGGGCCGCGGGTGGTGACCACCAGCTCCTCGTGTGCCAGCTCGCCGAGCAGGCGGGCCAGAAATGTCGCGGGGATCCCGCGGCGGCGTGCGACCTCGCTCACGGTGAGCGAGGCCGGGTAAGCGGCCGCCAGCTCGAGCAGCGCCTCGAGGCGGTAGGCTTTCGTCTCATTCACGACTTTTATGATGATCTTACTCTCAATACTTGTCAAGGCCCCTCCATCCGGGACTCGTCCCGGATGTGGATGCTCTGGCCGACAAGAAAAAGGGCGGCAGCTCGCGCTGCCGCCCGTGGTACCCGTTGCGGAGTGCCGCTACCGCTTCGCCGGGATGTAGGTCGGGTCGTTGGTGACCGCATCCACCACCGACGCCGACGTCATCACGTTGGCGCCGGAGAGGACTTTCACCGTGGCGAAGCCCCACCCGAGGTCCGGCATGTTGGCGCGCGCCTGGAACGGCTGCAGGTCCTGCACCACCTGCCCGGCCGGGATCGTCAGGTTGTAGGTGTGCAGCGCGGTACCCGCATTGTCAAACAGGGTGATTTCTGCCTGTGCGGGCTGCGTCCCACCGTTCGCCACGCCGATGTTGGTGCGGTACTTTCCGGTCTCCTGGCGTAGGCCGATCAACTCGACCATCTGCCCGGCAGACAGCCCGAGGTTACCGATGTGGCCGTCAACGAACTGGCCAAACGTCCCCTCGGTGCTCTGGTTGAAGATCCGGCCGGTGACCAGGAGGGGCTTGTCCGAGCAGATCTCGAGTGCCCCCTTGGCCTCGACGCCGAGCATCGCGACGATGTCCGTGAAGACCCCCTGTCCGGACGCTGGAACCGTTCCCGTGGTTGTGAAGTTGCCGGAGCCGGTGTGGAGGATGAAGCGCAGGGCAGCCGCGGCGGGTGTCAGGTTCATGGCGACCATGTCGGTTCGCCACTGGCTGCCGGTTAAACCCTTGCCGCGGGTGGCGATCTCCGCCCAGTAGACGTACGGCGTGGTGCAGGAGACCGCGCCCACGTTGTTGCCCGGACCCCCACCGATGCTCGGATCGCTGTAACCGCCCGTGGTCGAAGTGAGGTGCTGGAGCGCGTAGATCGACACGTCGAGGACGCGGTTCACGAGCCCGGGGTTGTGGACACCCAAGCTGGCATCGCTCTCGATCATCAGGAGGTTCCACGCCGACTTCGGAATGGTCGGGTCGGCAACCGTGTAGAGGGCGACCGGCGAGCCCGTCGGTGGCACGACCTTGACCGAGCCCATGGCGACCGGGCCGACCGTGGTGGAGTCGGACTGCGTGACCGTCATCCCCTGTTGCCCGTGGGATTCGGCGAAAGCCACCGTTGTGAAATCGCCGGCGCTGGTCAAGCTCTTGAGGCCGCCGACATCGATCGTGTTCCCGAGCGCGATTTGGGCCTTGAGCAGGTCGGAGAGGGCCTGACCAATTGCCGCCGTGAGGGTCACGATCTTTTCCTCGACCGGGGCCTGCACGTCTTCGGCCGTCAAGGTGGCGTGGCAGTCGGAGCAGATCTCCTTCGAGGCGTAGAAGGTGTGGTTCGTGCCGCCCTTGTTGTACGAGAGCAGGTCAGGCGGCGGCGTGCTGGCCATGTGGCAGGTCACGCAGGTCTCCTGCACGCGAGCGTGGTACCCAGGGCCACTCAGGTCGACCAGGTAGAAGTTCTGCCCCATCAGGACGTCCGTCTGGGGACCGACGTGCGGCGCCCGCGCGGCGTCGGAGACCTTGAAGTTGCTGTCGTTGCGCAGTCCACGGCGGCCGTTGTGGCAGATCATGCAGATGGCGCCGCGCCCGACGTCGGTTGCGGTGAACCCCGCCATCAGTGGCGGCGTGGTTCCGGTGACGCGCACCGTCGCGTTGCTGGATGCACTGCCGGAGGTGGTGCCGATTTCGTGTGGGTCGTGGCAGGTCTGGCACGTCTGCGGGTGGATCTCGTCCTGGGTCCAGGTCACCGGGACGCTCGACGCCGTGTAGCCCGACTTCCCCCATGCGAGGAAGCCGTTGGCGGTGTGGCACGTTGCGCAGCCGCCGCTCATCCCCTCGGCTTCGGCGCCCTCGTAGTTGGCGTGGGCGGAGATCTGCCACTGCTGGTAGCGGCCGTGGCGCAGAGGCTCGCCGTGGCACGCGGCGCACACGTCCGACGAGAGCGTCGCACGCGCGTCGCTTTGGGTGTGGGCGTCGCTCTGCTGTGGCCCATGGCAGTTCTCGCACTGGATGTTGGCCAGCTTGGCGGTCTTCGGGAACTGGGTCAGGATGTTCGTCCAGTTCGTCGGGTCGCCGTGGGTCAGGAGGTTGGTGCCGAGGAACGCCGCCCAGTCGGACTGGTCGTCGATACCGTTGTTGCTCGCCGTCGTGTCGTACCCGACGGTGTGGCAGGACAGGCAGCTCGCGCTGTAGTGCCCGTTGGGGGTGTTCACGTTCTGGGTGAAGACCTCGGCATGCCCGGTCTGCGCCCATGGGGTGAAGAGGTCGAGCGGTGTTCCGACGGCGTGGCAGCCGGTGCAGGCGGTGTCGATCCGGGGGCGGCCGTTCGCATCCTGCCCCGCGATCACCCCGCGCCACAGGCCGGCGATGACCGGGATCGTAACCGGCGCGCCGCTGGCCAGGTCGGTCACGGTGAGCGTGTAAGTCCCCGGAACGTCCGGCGTGAACTCCGGGCTCTGCGAGGCGGGATCGGTCAGCGTCGCGCTCGAACCCGAAGGTACGGCCAATGCCCAGTTGTACGATGCCTGCGTCTTCCCGTGAAGGATGAGCGGAAGGCCCACCACCACGTTCCGCACGCCGATGCCGGTCGGCCAGGGCAGCGGTGTCGCGATGACACCCGCCTTCGTGTACGTGCCGGAAGAGGTCACCACACGGACCGTCAGGGTGACCGCACCACCCTCCTCGAGGGCGAAGGGGTTGACCCCGACCACACCGAAGCGATTCTGCAGCCCGCCGGGAAACTCCTCCGGGGGCACGGGGACGTTGGGCGGCAGCTGCGCCGCCGTGATCGGCGGCTCGCTGAGCGCATGGATGAGCGCCGCGCGGAAGGCGCCCCTTCCCGCGAGGACTGCCGTGACGGTGTCCGTCGTGGTTCCAGTCAGAGCGGCGGGTGCTCCGCCGGTCTGTGTCCAGAGGATGCTCTGCAGGGCCGAACTGTCGTTGATGGTGAGCGTGGCCTTCGCCGTGACGGTGGCGCCGAACGCCGGCGTGCCCGAGACGGCGACCGTCACGTCAACCGGGTTGGCGGCCACGGCAGCCGTCGCCGCAAACCCGAGCAGCCCGCACACGACCACGGCGATCGCCAGGCCCCTGTTAAGTTGGTGCACTTCGTTTCTCATGCTTGTTCCCCCCTTTTCGGTCATCCGTTGGACACCCCAAGGCGGTACAGCTTCCACCCGGGGGATCTTGGGCGACGATTCTAGCGAAAACGTCACGGAATTGTCTAGCCTGTCTGGACGACTCGCCAGAGAACATCACAAGCGCAAGTGAGACAACACGTTGCACCGACCGCTGCCGACCGGACGCCGGTTGCGGGCGCCTGAAAAGAATCGGGCTCCCGGTGGGGAGCCCGAACGGCGCGGTCAGGTCTGGGTCAGGGGGTCGCGGCCCCCCGCACCTTACTGACGCCAGCGCACGAAGATGCCGTACCACTTGGCGTCGTAGTCCGCGATGGAAAGCGCATCCTCTTGGTACTTGCGTTTCTCGAACTGGACCAGCACGCCCCACTCCTTGGTGATGTCGAAGTCTGCTCGGGCAAAGGTGCGGTCGAGCGTGAGCGCCATGCTGCCGGTGTTCTCGAACTTCGAGAACCCGGCCTCGAACCCGCCGCGGCCGAACCTGTAGCTGGCTGCCACGTCCTTGGAGGTGCCGTCCTCGCGGTACACCGACGGCACGATCGTGAAGTCCTGCGGCTGGCGGATCGTGATCGTGCTGTCGGCCTTGTACACGCCGTACCCCAGGCGAACGACGAGATCCTTCAACGGGGTCAACTCGAGGTCCCCCGCCCAGTGCTTGGTGGTAGCGTCGCGGTCGACGCCGGCGGTGGGGTTCTCGGTCTTGATGTTCTCGGCGGTTCCCACGAGCCGGAGGAACGAACCGGCCGTCCAGCTCAGGCGTGCACGCCAGCGCTCCTGGTTGAGGTAATCGGTGCGCACGATCGCGTGGTCGGCGTCGTCCTTCTTCCAGTCAAACCCGAGCTTGAAGCCATAGAACGTAACGGTAGCGCCGGCCGAATACAGCTTCACCTCGCGCGAGAAATCGCCGCCCTGCCCGCCGGGTACCACGATCTCGGCGGCGTCGGGCGTCACGGTCAGATCCTGTTTGGAGCTCCCGTAGGCCCCCCACAGCTGCACCGGGCCCAGGTTGCGCGTGGACGCCTTGACCTCCAGCACGTTTTCATCCCGCTCCATGGCCGTGTTCGAGGTGAGCAGCGTGTTGATGGCCTTCGGGTCGGCGCCGGAGAAGTTGACGGTGTTGGCGAACATGTCGGCGAAGGTGGCCCAGCCGTCCTGGTCGCGATGCCTCTTGGTGTAGCCGGCCAACAGCTGCAGGCCGTCGGTCGGTTCCCACTCGACCCGAAGCTCACCGCGCCAGTTCAGGCTCTCGGAGCGCGCCCGCACCGACTCCGTGAAGCCCGTGTAGAAGCGGTCGAGCTTGAAGGAGGCCAGGCTTCCGGCGCCGGCTACCGTGTCGTTGGTTTCGGAGTCCATGTCCGCACGCACGAACGAGCCCACCACGCGCACGCCGCTCGTTACCATTCCGCTGACGTAGGCGTTGGTCATCGGGAACGTCCCGCCGCTGTCGGTGGAGCGCGTGTAGCTGGAGAGCGTGATGTCACGCCCGAGCACCGGCGTGAGGTTGTTGCCGGCGCCTGCCCCAGCGATCAGCCGGACGTCCTCCCCGGAGTCGAAGATTCGCCAGCCCTGGACCAGGCTGCCGGCGAACGTTCCGAAGCGGAAGCCGACACCCCCGCGCACCTCTTGTGTGGTTTCCTTGAAGTCGGACTTGAGCCGGAACTCGTCCTGCCCGGTGTGGACCGTCGTAGTTCCTGGGCCGAAGTATCGCATCCAGCGGTAGCCGAACAGCGGAGTCAGCGTACCCCCGGGGATGAACTCCACGTCCAGGTCTACGCTGTCCGAGTTGCGGTCAAACGTGTGCTGACTGGTTTCGATTCCGTCCGAGAGCAGCGGGTTGGCGAAGTCGGGGAGCGCGCTGTAGATCTCGGAGTGGCGGTAGACCAGGCGCAGGGTGTAGGTGCGGGCGAGTCCCGCTTGGAGGCGCAAGTATCCCTGGGCGCTGGCGCCCAGGCCGCCGGCGTCGATCTGAAGCCGGTCATAGGCCTTGGAGCCGGTCGAACCGTCGAAGCTGGTCAGCGAGAACGAGCGCAGCTGCAGCCCCTGCCTCTCGTTGGCCTGGGTGCGGAAGACGCCGTTGTTGCCGGAGACGTCGACCCACTGGTAGCCCAGTTCTAGCGAGAACTGTGTGGATTGCGCCTCGAGCGTCACGGCCCAGCAGAGGGCGAGGAGCACACCCACGATACAGGCGAAATGCTTGGCCATCGCTCGTCTCCTATCTCAAGAGCATCGGGGAGCTGTTGGATCCGTGGACCGCGACGTGGCAGACCGTGCAGTTGGTGTAGCGCGGGCTGCGGAGGTCGTGGAGCGACGGTGGCTGGGGGCCGAGGGTGCCGGCCGGGAGCGTGGTGTGGCACTCGAGGCAGAGCTGGTCGACGCGGGCACGAGTGAGCATCTTGCTGTTGTTGGAGCCGTGGGGTTCGTGACAGCTCATGCAATCGCCGGCGATCCCCGTGACGTGGGTGAAAACGAACGGACCCTGCGTCTGGGGGTGGCACGAGAGGCACGGCAACTCGCCTGCCGCTGTCTTCTTCAGGCTCCGGTCCGCGCCGGGCCCTCCGTGTGGGTTGTGGCAGGAGGTGCACTCGATCCCGCCGCGGCCGACGCGGTGGGCGTACGGCTTCCCGAAGAGGTTCTTCTGGCCGGTGTGACAGCCGACGCAGAGGGTTGTGGTGGCGGCCTTCAGGAGCAGGGTTGCGGGAGCCGCGTGAACCGAGTGGCAGTCGGCGCAGTTCACCGAAGCCGAGGCGTGGAACCCCATCGCGGTGTGGTCGAACGTGCCCCTGCCCTGGTGGCAAGCGAGGCACTGCTTTGCGCCTGCAGCACCTTTCGGAAGCGTGATGAGGGCCTTGTCACCCTCGGCGGCGTGCTTGGCGCCGTCGCCGTGACAGCTCTCGCAGATGGCCTTTCCAGACACGGTGGCGGTTCCGGAAGCGTGAGGGTTGGTGAGGAACTGTGCCGCCACGGTGTCGTGACAGTCGGCACAGGGAGCGAAGGCGGCTGCACCGCCCGGCTGCTCCGCAGCCCAACCCACACCGACGCTCAGCGCCGCTGGCAGGGTGAAGGCGATCAGTGTACGAAGCCAGGTGCTCATCCCATCCACCTTTCGTGAGCCGCGCCGGGCCGCCGGCCATACGCCGGCGGCCCGACGTTTCGTCCGCTGTTAGCGAGCGTGAACCTGGTCCACGCTTTTCTCGGCGTCGTTGCCGTGGCAGACCTCGCACGACTCACCGAGTACCGTGGTCATGGTGATGGCATGGATGGCGACGGGCTTGGAGTCGTGGCAACCCAGGCATGCGGCCGCGGTCGGCTGCATGGGACTGTAGTAGTCGCGTTCGGTCACCGTGGGGATCACACCGTCGGGAAGCGGCACCGTGTAGGCGCCCGTCGCGTGGCAGGCCATGCAGTTGCGGCGATCACCGGGGTAGAGGACCTCGTTGTAGTTGTTCTCGCTCGCGTTCCTGCCGTAGACCGTGTACGTCTGGCTCAACTCCTCGCCGGTGTGGATCCGGTGAATCATGCGCTGGAGCGAGATCGACTCTGGCTTGCCTTGGTCGGCGGGACGCTGGGAGACGTCGCTCTCCACGGGGTTATGGCAGATCGCGCACTCCTCGATCTTGTAGCGCTGGCCGCCGTGGAGCGCCAGGGTCTCGTGGCACTTGTTGCACTTGGCCACGTCGACGCTCGTGCGGCGAGCTTCGGGCTGCGCGTCGGTAACTGCGAACGTGTAGATCGGGTTGACCGCCGCCTCGCGCACGCTCAGGCCGGTATCCGTGTGATTGTCGATCGTGACATTGCGGTAGCAGTCGGCGGACGCGGTCCAGCTTCCAACGGCGTCGGCGGGAAGTGCGGCGCCAAACGTGTAGGCCCACGCATCACCACTCGCCGTTGCACCCCTGGCGTTTTCGCGGAGGTACTCGGTGTAATCGGTCGTGGGGCCGCCGAGCAGGACGTTGAGGCTGGCGAGCGAGGAGGGGGCGACCGGGGAGCCGTCCCCGTTAGTCACCTTGAACAGCACGGTGACCTTGGCGCCGGGGGCCGCGCCGGTCACATTTAGGATCTGCATGTTGAGGCCGGCGAGTTGGGCCGACTTGGTGGAGATGGTGTGGGCTCCCTTGACGGACACGTCGAACTCGGACTCGCCCTGCGGCGGGTGGCAGCTGGCGCACGCCGAGTCGTCGGGCTGCGGGCCGGCCACGTGGTTGTCGCCGGTGACCCAGTCGACGCTGTCGTGGCAGGCACCGCACGCCTGGCGTGACGGGTTGCTGAACCAGATGTGCCCCTCGGCGGCGCTGGACTTGTGGCAGGTCGTGCAGTTGCGGACGTCCTGCGGGTAGGTGACGTGGGAGTAGTCGTGAACGGCCTGCTGGTTGCCGATGATGGTGTACCCGTTGGCCAGGTTCGGGCCGTTATGGATCTTGTGGATCATCAGCCGCATCTCGACGCTGTTGCCCGTGTCGGGGTCGAGCGACTGCGTGCGGTTGTGGCACAGCACGCACAGCTTAACCTCGCGGCGGGAGCCGCCGTGCAGCCCCAGCGGGTCGTGGCACGCGTTGCAGGTGGCGGTTTCGAATGCCGCCCAGGTGCTGGTGACTGGACCGCCGTCCGGGCGGAAGTCGTACAGCACGTTGTCGTAGTACGTCTTCCCGATGATGGAGGCGAGGTTGCGCGAGCCGTAGATGCCGAGGGTGTGGGTCTTCGTCAAGTCGAAGCCACTCGGCAGCGCGGTGCGGAACTTGTACGTGTAGCGCCCCATCGCGAGCTCGTTCCAGGTGCCGTTGGAATCAGCCGACGCCTGCACCGCCGCCACGCCCGTGATCGGGCTCGTCTGCGTGCGCGTGGTGTAGGAGATGTAGTCGCGGTTGGGCGCGTCGTACCACGCAAGGATGAAAGAGGCCGAGAGCGCTCCCGGTGTGACGTTGCCGAGCCGGTCGAGCGGCTGGGCCTTGTCGTCGGTGAACGTGACCTCGACCAGCGGCCTGCGGTCGGCCGGGATCTGGATGCTCACCAGCGTGATGTTGTAGCCGGGCCGGATGTACTCGACCTGCTGCGGGGTGAGGTAGTGCTCGGCCTCCGAAACCGCATAAACGTGCGGCGGTTGGACACTCTGAAGCCGACGGGCCACGTTCCCCACCGGGTGTGACGGGACCGCCAAGTTCGCCGCCGCGATGATCGCGAGACCACACTGGAGTAGTGCCATTGCTTTCCCCTTTCGCCGTCCCGGCCTTGGACCTCGACGTTGAGCAGGCTCGGGTGACTCCGGTCAAGTTAAGGATGGTCGCGAAATTTGTCAAGTGTTTGTCAGATCCCACGAATCATACTGTGAACGTAAGGACATCGGCCATCCGCATGTCACGTGATTACCAGTTCAAGCGCCCACCGGACCCTCCTCCGCCGGCCGGCTCGGGGTTGGCAAGCGGTTCTTGCGCGGAGGTTTGCGGGTCGTGTGTGAAAGGCGGTTACAATACCCCCGGAGGTCGGCATGGGGTTTCTCGAGGAGTTGCCGGGTCGTGCCCGCGCGGTCAACGGTCATGTCGTTCTGGTGGAGGGGGATGACCCTCGGATCGTGGAGGCCGCCGGTGTTCTGCGCCAGGAGCAGGTCGCGAAGGTCACGATTTTGTGTCCGGCGGCGAAGCGGGGAGCCGAGCATGAACAGCTCCTCTCCCGGGGCGTGACCGTCGCCGACCCCGCGACGGACCCCAGGCGGCAGAAGCTCTTCGACCTTCTTCACGCCCGCCGCGCCCCCAAGGGGTGGACGAAGGAGCAGACCGACGCGGCCCTGGCGGACCCCCTGTACTTCGGTTCCCTGCTCGTGGCGTCCGGGGAGTGCGACGCTTCGGTCGGCGGCGCGGTGCGCACGACGGCCGAGACGGTCCGCGCGGCGCTCCACGCCATCGGACCCGCACCGGGGATCAAGACCGTTTCGTCGGCGTTCGTCATGGTGCACCCCGACCCGCGCTGGGGGCAGGACGGGCTCATGGTCTTCGCGGACTGTGCGGTGCTCCCGGACCCCGATCCGGACCAGCTTGCCGACATCGCCGTGAGCGCCGCGGCCACGTTCCGTGCGATCGTGGGCGGCGAGCCGAAGGTGGCGCTGCTTTCGTTCTCGACCAAGGGCTCGGCCGAGCACGAGCTGGTGGACAAGGTCCGCCAGGCGGGGGCGGTGCTCACCGGTCGCGGCGTCGAGTTCGCGTTCGACTTCGAGCTGCAGCTCGACGCGGCGTTGCTTCCGGCAGTCGGGGCCAAGAAAGCTCCCGGCTCCCCCGTTGCTGGCAAGGCGAACGTGCTCGTGTTCCCCGATCTCAACGCAGGCAACATCGGCTACAAGCTCACCGAGCGGCTCGGCGGCGCGCGCGCGGTCGGGCCGCTGCTGCAGGGCCTCGCGCGCCCCGCCAACGACCTCTCGCGGGGCTGCTCGGCGCGTGACGTCGTGGAGACCGCCTGCCTGTCGCTGCTCCAGGCCACGTTCGTCGCCCGGGGGCCGCGTTGAGGGTACTGGTCGTGGGCGGCGGAGCGAGGGAGCACGCGCTCGCCTGGAAGCTCTCCCGCGCCGCCGGGATCGACGAGCTGTATGCGGCGCCGGGAAACCCGGGGATGGCCGGCATTGCCACCTGCGTGCCGATCGCGGCGGATGCCACGGTCGAGCTCGCCGAGTTCGCCGCCTCGCTTCACATCGACCTCACGTTGGTGGGCCCCGAGCTGCCGCTGGTCCTGGGGATCGCGGATGAGTTCGCCCGTCGTGGCCTCCTCCTCGTCGGGCCCTCGCGCGCTGCAGCGGAGGTCGAGGGCAGCAAGGTCTTCACCAAGGAGTTCTGCCTGCGGAACGGGATCCCAACCGCCCGCGCGAAGGTCGTCAGAAACCGCGACGAGGCTGCAGCGGCGGTGAAGGAGTTGAAGGTTCCGGTAGTGTTCAAGGCCGACGGTCTCGCAGCCGGCAAGGGCGTGCAGGTGTGCCGCCGCAAGGGCGAGGTCGAGCAGGCGCTGGCGCGCTATTTCGAGGAGCGCACATTCGGCGCCGCGGGCGAGAAGGTGCTGGTCGAAGAGTGCCTCGAAGGGGAAGAGATCTCCTTCATGGTGCTGACAGACGGGGTGAGCGTGCTCCCCCTGGCCTCCGCACGGGACTACAAGCGCCTCGAGGACGGCGATGGGGGCCCGAACACCGGCGGGATGGGGTCGGTTTCGCCGGCGCCGACGGAGCCCGGGCTGGCTGCCCGCATCCTGCGCACGATCGTCCATCCGACGATTGCGGGCCTCGCCGCCGAAGGGCGGCCGTACCGTGGCGTGCTGTACGCGGGCGTGATGGCCACCAAAGCGGGCCCGCAACTGTTGGAGTACAACTGCCGGTTCGGCGATCCGGAGACGCAGGCGGTGATCCCGCGTCTGGATTGCGACCTCCTCCCCCTTTTGCGCGCCGCAGCGGCCGGTGAACTGGGGGCGCTGCGCGCTGCCTGGAAGCGTGAGGTTGCCGTGTGCGTGGTGCTGGCGGCCGACGGATACCCGGCGTCGCCCCGCCGCGGCGACGCTATCACGGGACTGGGCGAGGCGCTCGCACAGCCCGGGGTGCTGCTCTTCCATGCGGGGACCGCGCTGCAGGATGGGCGGCTGGTCACGGCGGGAGGGCGGGTGGTGTCGGTGGTTGGGCGCGGTGTGACTCTGGAGGAAGCGGCGCAGACCGCGTACTCGGGCGTGGCGCGGGTGCAGTTTGACGGGATGCATTACCGCCGTGACGTTGGCAAGGGGTTGTCGTGAGCGAGCCGGTTCTCATCCTGATGGGATCGAAGAGCGATTGGGGCGTGCTTCGCGAAACCGGTACCGAGCTCGACCGGCTCAACATCGGCTGGCGCGCCCACGTGGCCTCGGCGCACCGATCGCTCGCCCGCACACTGGAGCTGGTGAGAGACGGCGAGCGAGGCGGAGTGCGGGTGTTCATCTGCGGGGCCGGGATGGCGGCGCACCTCGCCGGTGTCGTGGCGGCAGCCACAACGCGACCGGTGATCGGGGTGCCTCTGGCCGGCGGCGTTGGCGACGGCCTCGACGCGCTGCTCTCGACCGTGCAGATGCCGGGCGGGGTTCCGGTGGCGACGGTGGCCGTGGGCAAAGCCGGCGCGCGCAACGCGGCGGTGCTGGCGGCCGAGATCCTGGCGCTCTCGGACTCCCAGCTCGAGGAACGGCTTCGGAGGGCGCGGACGGCTCAGGTCGATGCGGTCGCCGAAGCGGATGCTACGCTTGACACAGGGAGAACGCGGTCATGAGCTGTTCGGAGTGTCCAGCCGAGGTGCGGCCTCGTGCCGACCTCGTTCGCATGACTTTTTCTGCAAATCTTCCGGGACAGGTCTGCGCCCTCAAGGCCGGCGTCAAGGTCGAGGTCGGGGCGTCCTACGTGGTCGCCTCCTCTGACGGCGAGCGGGTCGGGCGGGTGCTGGAACACGAGGTCCCCGTCATGCGGCCGTGCGCCGAGAGGGTGGCCGGAAGCGTGCTGCGGCGGGCAGCCCCGAGCGAGGTGTCGAGGGCGGAGGAGCTCGCCCTCGTGGCCCGTGATGGGTTGCGGTTCTGCCGCGACCGGGCCCGGGAGCTGAACCTCCCAATGCGTCCGGTTACCGCGACCGTGCCCCTCGACCGCGACACGATCGTCATCACGTTCGCCGCGGAGGAGAGGGTGGACTTCAGGGAGCTTCTGCGCGACCTCGGTCGTCGGACGCGGCGAAGGGTGGAGCTACGGCAGATCGGCGTGCGCGACCAGGCCAAGGCGAGCGGCGGGTGGGGGCCCTGCGGGCGCATGCTGTGCTGTTCGACGTTCATGACCCGCTTCAACTCGGTGACCATCCGCATGGCCAAGGCGCAGAAGCTCTCGCTCAACCCGACCCGGATCTCCGGGATGTGCGGGAGGCTGATGTGCTGCCTCGCGCACGAGGCGAACGAGGCCGACGCCGCGCGCAAGCCCTCCAAAGCCCGCTAAACCCTTCCGCGCGTAAATCCGTATCTCAGGTGAACAGACGCGCGAGGGTGGTATACTAAAAATCAGTTTGAAGAGGTCTACATGAGAGGTTTCGAAAACAAAGGGGACGAGCCCCTCACAAGCCGCAGGCTCATCCGGCCCTCGATCTCGGAGGTGGCGGATCGCACGCCCCTGCGCGGCATGGTCCACCGCAAGCAGGCCCCGCCCGAGCAGACCAACGCCGAGAACTACTACTTCATCAAGCAGATGCAGAACAAGACGCCGATGGTCGTGATGCTGGACGACGGTGCCGAACTGCACGGGTGGGTGGAGTGGTACGATCGGGATTGCATCAAGCTGAACCGCACGGATGGCCCCAACCTCATGATCTATAAGCACGCCATCCGCTACATGTACAAGGAAGAGGAACTCCGTCAGCGCCGGCGCCGTCCGCGCGAGTGACCGGCACGCGCAGGCACGGCTAACCCCCAGCGAAACGCAACCACGTGAGCCTGCCCCGCCGGTCCGGCTGGGACCGGAAGAGGGTCAGGCGTTCGCGGGCTGCAGCAGAGCCTCGACCCGCGCGCAGACCACGTCCATGGCCACCGGGTTGAATCCCCCCTCCGGGATGATCAGATCGGCCCAGCGTTTGGATGGCTCGACGAACTCCAGGTGCATCGGGCGCACGGTCTCGAGGTACTGGCTGATCACGTTCTCGACCGTGCGGCCGCGCTCGGCGAGGTCGCGTCGAAGGCGGCGGATGAAACGCAGGTCGGCGTCCGTGTCGACGAAAATCTTGATGTCGAAAAGCTCGCGGAGCACGGGCTCGGCGAAGATCAGGATCCCCTCCACCAGCACGGCCCCCCGGGGTTGGACCTGGCGAGTCCGACCTGTGCGCGCATGGACTGTGAAGTCGTAGACGGGGACCTCGATGGAGCGATGTGTTTTGAGGGCCCGGATGTGGTCGGCGAGGAGCTCGCTCTCGAGCGCGTCGGGGTGATCGAAGTTGTGGTGCAGGAGCGCGTCTCTGTCCCAGCCGGCGAGGTCCCGGTAGTAGCTGTCGTGCTGTAGGTAGGCGATGCGGCTCGCGCCGATGCGGGCCACGATCGCCTCCACGACCGTGGTCTTGCCCGAGCCGGTGCCGCCGGCCACCCCGATCACCACTGCGTCGCTCATCTCACCATCCCGCGGCCCGTCCGCGCGCAGCGCCGTGCGCCCGCCATCATACCCTCGCGGGCGCCTGACGGTGAGGCGCGCAGGCCCGCGCCGGGCGAGCGGCTACGGGGTGATGGTGCGCGCGACGCGGTAGAGCACGTAACTGCCGTCGCGGGAGGCCTCGCGGAGGTTTTCCCTCATCCAACGTGCGATCACCCGTCTCAGCTCGGAGGCGACGAGCCACTCCTCCGCCTCGGTGCAGACCGATAGCGGCGGGATCTGGCAGTTGGAGGTTTCGACGAGGACGAAGTCCACGCCGGCCTCGGCGAGCCTGCGGGAGAAGCCCTGCTCGCCAAACCTCTCAAACCAGGTCAGGAAAAGCGGCTTGTCAAGGGAGCTGCTGGCCCGCGTCCAGCGCTCGAGGTAGAACGTCTGCTCAACGCACCACAGCCAGATCCGGGTGTCGGACGGCGTCGAGGAGTTCACGTACCCCGCGAATGGGGTGACCACCCCGCTCCGAGAGAGGAACTCGGCATCCGAGATCCTTCCGAGCAGGTAGTCCCCGGCCCCCGGGCTGTACCTGGTGAGCACGACGTAGAACCAGGGCAGCCAGGTGAGCGCCAGCAGCTCCTTCCCAGCGTTGACCTGATTCAACTTACCCTTGGCAACGTTTTGCGCCCCTCTGCCGGCCATCCCAGCGGTGGGTCCGCAAGACAGACGCCAAGGGCTTGACAAACCTTTTTCCGGGACTTAACGTATTAATGTCATGGTTAACTATTACAATAGGTGACCGAGATGCCCATCAACTTCCGCCTCGACCCCGCCTCGGGGGTGCCGTTCTACCGGCAGGTGATCGACCAGATCCTGGCCGGGATCGCCACCGGCGCGCTCGCACCGGGTGAGCAGCTTCCAACCGTGCGCACCCTCGCGGTGGAACTGCAGGTCAACCTCAACACGGTTGCCAAAGCATACAAGGAGCTGGAGATCCGCGGCGTGCTCACGACCCAGCAGGGATCCGGGACGTACATAGCCCCCGTGCAGGTGGAGCGCGACGAGGTGGAGCGGCGTCGGCTGGTCGTGCAGCTGGTGGACGAGTTCTTGGCGCGCGCCGCCGCTGCCGGCCTACCCCCAGAGGAGGTGGTGGCCGAGCTTGCGGCACGGGTGGAGGAGCGCAGGCCATGAGCACCGCCCTCAAGATCGCGGCCCTGGTGGTGCTGGGTGGTGGGTTGCTCGTGGAGCGCGGCGGGTTGATCCCGGCCCGCGGTTTCGCGCTGGCGGCAGGGGCACTGCTCGCGATCTACCTGTGGTTCCTGGCACAAACGCGGCGGCACGTCGGGCCGCCGCTCTAGGAGGAGGACACCATGTTTCCGATCGTCACGATCCCGAGGAGAGAGAAAGACAAGGACACACAGAAGCCGCCGCAGGAGCCGAGCCTTGGTGCCCCGATCCTGACCAAGGACAGCCGGCGTTTCGTCAACGGGACGTCGCTCACCGTGGCGATCTTCGTCTGGGTGGCCGGGCTGATCGGCACCATCGTTGTCGGCGAGACGATGGGGCGGGACGACCTCATCCCTGCGGTGCTGCTGCCCGCCGTCCTCATTGGCCTCTACCTGCTTTTCGCCATCAAGGTGGTGGACCAGTGGGAGAAGGCGGTCATCCTGCGCTTCGGGAGGTTCCGAGGCCTCAAGGGCCCGGGGCTGTTCTGGATCATCCCGGTGGTGGATGTGATCTCGCACCTTGTGGACCAGCGGGTGCGCGCCACCGACGTCACCGCCGAGTCCGCCCTCACGCGGGACACGGTTCCCGTGAACGTTGACGCAATCGTGTTCTGGCTGGTGTGGGACGCTCAGAAGGCCGTGCTCGAGGTGCAGTCGTACTTCAACGCGATCTTTCTCGCCTCTCAGACCGCGTTGCGCGAGGCGATCGGCCGTCACGACCTCGCGGAGATGATCACGGAGCGCGAGAAGCTCGGCCTGGAGCTCGCCAAGATCCTGGACGAGAAGACCAACCCGTGGGGGATCACGGTGCAGTCGGTCGAGATCCGAGACGTGCGCATCCCCGCCGAGCTTGAGGACGCGATGTCGCGCCGCGCCCAGGCCGAGCGCGAGCGGCAGGCCCGCATCATTCTCGCCACCGCGGAGACGGAGATCGCAAGCCTGTTCGCCAAGGCCTCCGAACTCTACCGTGAGAACCCCACCGCCATGCACCTGCGCGCCATGAACATGCTGTACGAGGCGATCAAGGAGAAAGGCAGCATGGTGATCGTGCCCTCCTCGGCGGTCGAGACGATGGGGCTTGGAGGGATGCTCGGCACGACGGCGCTGAGCGGTGTGACGCAGCAACCGCCGGCCAAGCCGTGACCCCGCATTGAGCAAGCTTTGTAAACGATGAAGGCGCCGGGCTGCCGGCACCGTCATCGTTTCAGCTCGACTTCACTCCGGAGGCCGGGCGATCCAGCGAGGCGGCGGCGGTGGTCGCGTAGCGGCTGCTGCCCAGGTAGAGGAGCGGGTTCAACCGGTCGAGGCGCAGCACACCGTCGGCATCGAAGGCGTCCGGGGAGGTACGGATGCGCTGGACCTCGCCCACCAGCAGGGTCTGGTCACCCACGTGATGGCGTTCGAGCAGCAGACACTCGGCCGACGCGTACGCGACGGCCAGGGAGGGCGTCGAGAGCGCCTCGCCGGGCTCGAGCTTGAGCGTGAGGGCCTTGACCTTGTCGGTGTCCCGGCCGGAAAGCTTGCCCAGGGTCTCGGCGAGCGGCGCGTGTTCGTGCGAGAGGAAGTTGACTGTGAACTCTCCGGTCTTAAGAACCAATTGGTGGCTGTAGGTGCTCGGAGAGAGGCAGATGCCGAATAGCGGCGGGTCCGAGGAGAGCGGCGTGGTCCAAGCCACCGGCGCGAAGTTGCAGGTGCGTTTCGCGTCGTCCCGCACGCCAACGATGCACATGAGCCGCGGGTAGTAGAAGTAACAGGAACCTGGAACGAAGGACTCGTGAGGCATGCTCCCTCCCTGCTTCGCGAACCGTATCTTACCTCGCACTTTGGCTTGACACGTATGTGACGTTCGCGTAGCTTGCCGCGCGGCCGGCACCCAGGAGGAGAGGGTTCGTGGCGCGTCTTACTGAGTTTCAGGGGAAGCGAGTGCTGGCCGCCGCGGGGATCGCCATCCCGCGCGGCGAGGTCGCGCGAACACCCTCGGAGGCCGCCTCGGCGGCTGAGCGCCTCGGGGGCGCGGTGGTGGTGAAAGGGCAGGCGTGGACCACCGGCCGTGCGGGCAAGGGCCTGATCCGTTTCGTCGGGTCGGTCGAGGACGCTGAGCAGGCCGCGGCCTCGATCCTGGCGACCCAGGTGGGCGATTTCCCGGTGAGCGAGGTGCTCGTTGAAGAACGCATCGCCGTTGCCAGCGAGCGGTACGCCGGCATCATCCTCGACGATCGGAGGCGCTGCCCCGTGTTGCTGGTGTCGGCACGCGGAGGCACGGGGATCGAGGAAACCGCCCGCGAGCACCCGGATGCGGTGGCCGAGCTGCCTCTCGATGCCGTGGAGGGGCTTGCGCGGCACGCGGCCCGCGAGCTGTGGCGGCGAGTCGGCGTACACGGCGAGGAGCAGCGGCAGCTCGCCGAGGCGTGCGTGAGGCTTTCGACTATCGCGCGGCAGATGGAGGCCCGTGCGGGAGAGATCAACCCCCTCGTCTTCACCACCGACGGGCGAGCGATGGCGCTCGATTGCCGGATCACCGTGGACGACGCTGCGGTGTTCCGCCACGCGGAGCTCGGCATCGAGGTCGCGCGCGAGCTCGGCCACCCGCCCACGCCGCTCGAGCGCATCGCATGGGACGTGGAGAAGGACGACTACCGCGGGACGTTTTACTTCCTCCAGATGCGCGATGGGTTCTCGCACGGGCAAAAGGTCGTCGCGTTCCACGGCGCCGGGGGCGGCGGCTCGATGATGGGGATGGACGCGCTGGCCAAGCACGGCTTCGTCGTCGCCAACTTCTGCGACACGTCCGGCAACCCGCCCGCCTCGAAGGTCTACCGGGCCGCGCGCGTTCTGCTCTCACAGCCGGGGGTGGACGGGTACTTCGGGACCGGCTCGGGGGTTGCCTCGCAGGAGCAGTTCCACTCCGCCCGCGGTCTCGTGAAGGCGTTCTTGGAGGAACCGCTTTCGGTGCCGGCGGTAGTTCGGCTCGGCGGCAACGGCGAGGAGAAGGCGATCGAGATCCTGACGACCTTCACTAAGGGGCTCGGTGTGCCGGTGGAGTGCTACGGCAAGGACACACCTGTGGACGTCTGTACGGAGCGCCTGTCGGCGCTGATCGCGGGGTTCTCGCCACCGCCACCGCGGCCGCCGCGCCGCGAACCGCACGCCGCGGAAAAGCCCTACACGTTTGCCACCCCAACCGGCGAGATCACCTACGACCACGCCGTGTGCGCCCGCTGCGAGTCAAAAGCGTGCGTGTCGGCCTGCGTGCCGAGGATCCTGAGGCTGTCCGAGGATGGTCTGCCCGTACTCAACGTCACGGTCGAGGAGGCGCAGCGCGGGCGCTGCACCGAGTGCCTAGCGTGTGAGGTGGACTGTCGGGCGCTTGGCGCGGGCGGCGGGCATGTCCGGCTGCCGGTGCCGGGCCTCGACGAGTATCGCAGGACGCGGGGGCTGGGGTAGGCGATGGCCGTCCTCGTCGACGAGAGCACACGCGTCGTGGTGCAGGGAATCACAGGCCGCGAGGGCCGCGCCCGCACGAAGCTCATGCGTGACTACGGGACCAGAGTCGTGGCCGGGTGTACACCGGGGCGCGGCGGGGAGACCGTCGACGGCGTTCCGGTGTACGACACGGTGCTGGAGGCGGTGGACGCGCACGGCGGGCTCGACGCCAGCGTGATCTTCGTGCCGGCGCCTCTGGTCAAGGACGCCGCCTTGGAGTCGATCGCGGCGGGTGTTCCGCTCACGGTGCTGGTGGGTGACCGCGTCCCGGTGTGGGACATTCTCGAGATCGTACGCGCCGCCGAGCGCGCGAGGGTGAGCTTCCTCGGTCCCAACACCCTGGGTGTCCTCTCGGTGGGGAAGGGCGTTCTGGGGATGATCGGGGGCCGGGCCGAGTCGGCAAGGGCCTGGTTCAGGCCGGGCCCGGTGGGTGTGGCCTCGCGCTCCGGCGGCATGACCTCGTCCACAGGGTACTACCTCTCTCGCGCCGGCGTCGGGTTGTCCACACTGGTGCATGTCGGCGGGGACGGTATCGTGGGTCTCCCGCTGCCGGACGTGGTCCGCCTTTTCCAGGAGGACCCCGAGACATCGTGCATCGCGATGTTCGGGGAGATCGGGGGCTCGCAGGAGGAGCGGGTGGCGGAGATGATGGCGAACGGTGTGATCACCAAGCCGGTGGTGGCGTTCATCGGCGGGCGTGCCGCCACCTTGGGCGTACGCTTCTCGCACGCCGGCGCCATCGTGGAGGGCGGGCGGGGAACCTATGAGGGGAAGGTGGCCGCACTGCGGGAGGCGGGCGCCACGGTCGTGGACGCGTTCGACGCGCTTCCGGCCGCAGTAGCCGGGATCCTGGAGGGATGACGATGGCTGACAATCAATGGGCGAGCGCGGTCACCTCGATCGCACCCAACGAGATCAGGGTGCGCGGATACCGCCTGGACGAGTTGATGGGACGGGTTTCTTTCGGGGAGGCGGTGTACCTGGTGCTGCGAGGCGAGTTCCCCGGTGCTGCGGGGGGTCGTGTGATGGAGGGGATACTGGTGGCGTCGATCGACCACGGCGTCACGCCACCCTCCACGCTCTCGGTACGCAACGCAGCGACGACCGGAGCACCCCTGAACGCCTGCATCGCGGCCGGTGCCCTGGCGGTCAACCGGCACCATGGCGGGGCGGTCGAGGACTGCATGCGGCTCCTCGCGCGCGGACGCTCTCGGGTCGAGGGCGGCGAGAGCGTCGAGGCCGCCGCAAAAGCCCTCGTCGCAGAGGAGAAGGCGGCAGGCCGCCGGCTGCCCGGTTTCGGGCACCGGGTGCACAGCGACGATCCTCGCTCCCACCGCCTGCTGGCGCTCGCCAGAGAGGGCGGCGTGGCAGGGGCGCACGTTGCGATCGCGGAGGCGGTGGTCGCGGCTCTTGCCGCCTCGGGTAAGCCGCTCCCGCTCAACGTGGACGGCGCGATCGCCGCGGTCCTTGCGGACCTCGGGTTCGTGCCCGAACTCGCCAATGGCTTCTTCATCCTGGCTCGCACCGCGGGGTGGATGGCGCACGTCGCCGAGGAGCTCACGCGCGAGAAACCGATGCGTCGCATCGACCAGCAGGCGTGCGCCTACGACGGCCCCGCACCGCGGGGGCTGCCGACGCGCTGACGAGGAGAACGCACGGCCGGGACTCGGCCCCGACCTTCGTTCGCGAAGAACCAGACCGACGGGAGGCTCGAGAATGGCCAAATACCGCATCGCCTGGCTGCCCGGAGACGGGATCGGCAACGACGTGATGGAGGCCGGGCGTCTCGTGCTGGACGCGCTAAAGCTGGACGCCGAGTACATCCACGGCGACATCGGATGGGAGTTCTGGTGCAAGGAGGGAGATGCCTTCCCGCAGCGCACGATCGAGCTCCTGAAGAACGTGGATGCAGCGATGTTCGGGGCGATCACATCGAAGCCGGTCAAGGCCGCCGAGGCGGAGCTCATCCCGGAGCTCAAGGGGAAGGGCCTCGTGTACCGCTCGCCGATCGTGCGGATGCGGCAGCTGTTCGACCTGTACACGTGCCTGAGACCGTGCAAGGCATACCCCGGCAACCCGCTCAACTACCGGGAGGGGATCGACCTGGTGGTGTTCCGAGAGAACACTGAGGACCTGTACTCCGGTGTGGAGTTCGCGCCGGTGCCGGACAAGCTGCGCGACGTGCTCAAGGAGCTTGCCCAGCCGTTCGCCCCTTTCGCCGGCCTTCCGGGCGACCAGTACGCGGTCACCTGCAAGATCAACACGAGGAGGGGCTCTGAGCGCATCATCCGCGCCGCCTTCGAGTACGCGGCCAAGTACGGGTACAAGAAGGTAACGGTGATCCACAAGGCCAACGTGGTGAGGGCGACCGAGGGGCTGTTCCTCGAGATCGGGAAACAGGTGGCGAAGGAGTTCCCGGGGATCGCCACGGACGATGCGAACATCGATGCCATCTGCATGTGGCTGCTGAAGGATCCCGACAAGTACGGCGTGCTCGTCGCGACCAACATGTTCGGGGACATCGTCTCCGACCTATGTGCCCAGATGGTGGGCGGCCTCGGCTTCGGGTGCTCCGCGAACATCGGCGAGAAGCTGGCGGTGTTCGAGCCGACGCACGGCTCCGCACCCAAGTACGCCGGCCAGTACAAGGTCAACCCCATCGCCACGATCCTGGCCGCCAAGATGATGGTGCACTGGCTCGGCGAGACGGCCATGGCCCAGAAGCTCGAGGGCGCGGTCGCCGCGGTGATCGCCGAGGGCAAGGTGAGAACCTACGACACGGGTGGGTCCTCCTCGACGCTGGACATGGCGAAGGCGATCGCCGCGAAGCTCTGATGAGACGGCACATGCGTCTTGACGCGCGTCGCCAGGCGGCACGGGAATCGTGGCGGCGGCGCGCGTGAACCGAGTTGTGCGTGGAACTCCCGCACCAGATAGTGACCTCGCAGCAGGGGCGAGGATCGCGCCCACGCCGCCGGTGATCGACATCCACATCCACATCGCCGCGAAAAACGAGCCGGGCTGCAGAGTCTCGCGGGAGCTGGAGAGCGAGCCCGCCTTCATCTACATGTTGCTGGCCGATCGGGTGAAGCGCAGCGCGCTGCGCCGTGACTTCGACGGCGCCATTCGCGACCACATCCTGGGTGCGTTGGCGGGCGCGCCGAGCGTGGACTACGGGGTGGTGCTGGCCCTGGATGCCGCCTACGGGGAAGATGGGCGGCGTCTGGAGGAGCACAGCCACCTCGTGGTGACCAACGAGTACGTTCGCAAGCTCGCGAAGGCGAACCCCAAGGTACTGGTGGGTGCTTCGGTTCACCCCAACCGCGGTCCGGCCGAGGGGCGGGAGGAGCTCGAGCGTTGCCTCGACGGCGATCCCCCCCCGGCGCTCCTCAAGCTCCTTCCCAACTCGCAGGTCATCGACGTCGGCGACCCGCGCCACGACTGGTACTACGAGACGCTCGCGGAGCGGGGCGTCCCGCTGCTCTGCCACACCGGGCCCGAGAACACACTCCCGGTCCCCTCACCGGTGGACGACCACCAGCGCCTCGGGGACCCGCGGCGGCTGCGCCGTGCCCTCGACATCGGCGTGACCGTGATCGCCGCCCACTCCGCGATGCGCGTGTTCCCGTTCCAGGACGATCACCTCGGGGATCTGGCGGCGATGATGCGGGAGGCCGAGGAGAACGGCCGATGGCGCCTGTTTGCGGACGTCTCGGCGATGTGCCTGATCTGCCGCATCGGCACCGTGCACAGGGTGCTCGAAGGCATTCCCGGGGAGCGCATGATCCTCGGCAGCGACTACCCGGTCCCGGTGAGCGACATGCCCCCGGTGGTGTTCAAGGGCCTCTCACTCGACGGGTACCTGGCGCTTCTGCATGTGCGGAACCCGATCGAGAAAAACCTCCGGCAGCTCCTGGCCATGGGGTTCCCGGCGTCGATCGGGACCAGGGCCGCGGAGGTCATCCCCGCGCGGGTGCTTGCCTGACGCCAGGGTGTGTACTCCCGAGCCGCGGGCCGCTACACTGCAGCGGGTGGTAAGAGACTCGTTCTCATCGCAGTTCGGATGGCTGGTGGTGGTGGCGCTGCTCGCGGTGTACGTAGTGTGGGGCTCCACCTACCTGGCGATCCGCGTCGCGCTCGAGGGGTTCCCGCCGTTCATGATGGCCGGCGTGCGCTTCCTCGTCGCGGGTGGTGTGCTCTTCCTCGTGCTCTGGCTCCGCGGTGCGCCCGCGCCGCGCCCCCGCCAGTGGGGCGCGGCCGCGCTGGTGGGAGGATTGCTGCTGCTCGGCGGCAACGGCGGCGTGGTTGTTGCGGAGCAGTGGGTGGCCTCGGGGCTCGCGGCGCTTGGGGTGGCGACGGTCGCGCTGTGGTCGGCTCTGTTCGCCGGCCTGTGGGGACAGTGGCCGCGTCGCCTGGAGTGGCTGGGGCTCACAGTGGGGTTCGCAGGGGTCGGGCTGCTGAACCTCGAGGGGAGCCTGCGCGCCAGCCCGGCCGGGGCGGTTGCGCTGCTGGTGGCGACGGTCAGCTGGGCGCTGGGCTCGATGTGGAGCCGGCACCTCGACCTGCCGACCGGGCTCATGGCCCCGGCCGCGGAGATGCTTGCCGGGGGCTCCCTTCTGGTCGTGGCAAGCAGCCTGGTGGGCGAGAGGGTGCCGCACACCGTGGGCTCGAGACCGCTTGTGGCGCTCGCGTACCTGATCGTCTTTGGCTCGTGGGTTGGGTTTTCGGCGTACGTTTTCCTGTTGCGCCGGGTCCGACCGACGGTCGCCACCAGCTACGCATACGTGAACCCGGTGATCGCGATGGCCCTGGGCGTGGCGCTCGCGGGCGAGCGAGTCACCCCGACCGAGTGGGCGGCGATGCCGGTCATCCTCGCCGGGGTAGCGCTGGTCGTAGTCGCCCACAGCCGGGTCGAGGAGCGGCCGGGACAGGCGGCGGCTGCGAGGACCACGGAAACGGCCGACGAGGCGTGACGCTCGTATGGGCGTCGTCGCAAACCGTAAGGAAACAGTAAGATTTTGACGGTGGTCAAGGTCACGAGCCCCCGTGCCGCGGTAGTCTGGTCGCCGGAGCCGCTGGTGCCCCGCGTCAAACGTTCGCCCGTGATCCGCGCCCGCCGCCCGGTTCAAGTGGCGTTCCTCGTGCTTGTGGTGTGGCTGGGAGCGCAGTTCACGGTCTGGGCGCTCGACCACACCGCAGGAAACGTGGCTCGGGTCTCGCGCCCGGCGAGTGTCGAGGGGTTCCTCCCGATCTCGGCGCTGATGTCGCTGCGGGTCGCGCTCGCAGTGGGCCTAGCGGTGGGGATCTACCTCGGCATCACGACGGCATTTCGGGTGAGCGGCCACTGGCGCGGCGTCGTCTCCGAGGGTGAGTACGCGTGCCGCCTGCAGGAGATAGACTCACCCCTGTATACCCATGTCGGCGGCATGGCCGGTGCAGAAGCCGGGCCGAATCCCGCGACAACCGTGGGGTCCCATGGCGAAAGGTAGTCCGAGCGACTCGTGGGCTGCAGTGGCTGCGGCGCTGCCGCAGGATGCGCGGGCGGAGCGTGAGCGGCCGTTCTGGCGGGCGCTAGCGCGGAGTTTCGGCTGGCGCATGGTCGTGGACGCAGGGTGCGGCGCGGGGTTCCACCTGCGCCTCCTGCGGGCTGTGGGCGTGGAAAGTGTAGGCTTCGACGCCGCGCTCGGTGCGCTCGCTGGGCCCCTCGGCGCGCCGGTGGTCGGCGGCGACCTGCTGCACCCGCCGCTCGTGGACGGCATCTTCGACGCGGCGCTTTGCCTGGGCAACACGTTCTCGCTGCTGCCGAGCCGGGCGCTGCAGCGGGAGGGCTTGGGCGCCCTGGTGCGCCTGGTTCGCCCGGGTGGGCTCGTGCTCCTGCAGGGCGAGGATGCCGGGGCGCTGGCGGGTGAGACACCCGTCGTGCGTACCCGTCGCCTGGACGACGGGGCGGTTCACGTGCGTGTGTTCGAACGGGTAGGCCGAAGGGTCCGCATGCTGGCTGGGGTTGCGCGCGACGGCCTGGATGCGCCGCTTGCGGCAACCTGGTTGCTGCCCACATCCGCTACGGTCGTCACACGCATGGCTCGCAGCCTCGGACTTGCACCCATCGCCCTGCCGGCGCCGCCACCCGTGAGCGGGACGTCGTGGTGGGCGGCGTTCAGCGCTCCATCGCCCTGACCTTGAAGATCAGCGCCACCATGGCGAGGGCGATGACGCCCAGCGAGATGAAGAGGCCGGTGCGGCGGTAGCGAATCTCGGCCTCGGCCTTCGCAGCCAACGTGTCCGCGGCCCCGGTTGAGGCCAGGACAGCCTTGGTCTGCTCATCGACGCGCGTAGGGTTGACGGTGTGGATCTCCACCTGGGCAACTACCAGCGACTGGTGAGCGTCCTCGAGCTTGACGTCGGCGTCGTCCATCAGCATACCGGCCCGCTTGACGCGGTCGACCCGCCCCTCCGCGCCGGCGGTGGCAGCGGTGGCCCTCTCGAGCGCACCCGCGATCGCGAAGGCCGCCGTGGCGCCCGCGTCTCCGACGGAGTGGCAGTTGCCGCACACTTGCTTCTCGCCCACCCCTATCCAGCCGTCCGTGGGGTGGAGGATGGCGTGGTTGCCGTGGCAGCTCTCGCAGGCGGGCTGCTGGAGGGCCGCGAAGGCGTCCTTGTGCGGGGAGAGGTCGAAACGCTCCCGCTGCGTCGGGTGGCACGTGCCGCACACGTTGGAGACGGAGGAAACCCCGGGCGGGGTCGCGCCGTGTGCGCCGTGGCATGACTTGCACGTGGGGGCGGAGAGGTCGTTCTTGGTGACCAGGGCGGCGTAGTGGACCGACTGCTTGTACTCCGTGATCTCGTTTCCCTTGATCCCGTAGCGGGTCATCAGAGCGGCATCGCCGTGGCAGCGTCCACAGGTGTCCACGACGCGTGTCGGGTAAACGGGAGAACGGGCGTCGTTGACCTGCAACACCCCATGGGCGCCGTGGCAGGAAGAGCAAACGGCAACGCTGGTGTCGCCCTTGGCGAGCGCGAGGCCGTGTTTTGAGGTCCGGTACTGCGCGAGCTGGTCCGTGGGGATGTTGGGCGCATAGCGCAGCATGAAGGTGGGATCGGAGTGGCACGAGCCGCACATCTCGGGGATCGCGCGGCGGCTGAACTTGCCCACGAAACCCCTGGCGGGGTTCATGGCGACCGCGGCGTCCTCGGAGGCCGGATCCCCGCCGTGGCAGCCGGCACAAGTGATCCCCTGGGTGTGGTGAATGTCGCCGTTGGCGAGCAGAGCGGGCGCACGCAGGTGCTCGTCGTCGAGTGCGACGTGGCACGCCGTGCACGTGTCTTCGGCGTGCTTTCCCGGGGCGCGGATGACGTTGGCCGGGGGCACGGCCCAGGCCGCTGCAGCGTGAGCAAGCACGACGGCGGCGGCGAGCAGGTGGTTTCTCACTTGAACACCCCCGCGAACGAGAGGAGCGTGAACGAGACGATGTATGCGAGGGCGAGCCAACCGAGGAGCAGGAAGGCACGGCTGCGGTGACCACTGCTGCTGCCCCGGTCCAGCACCGGGACGAGGAACCACACCAGCCCCGCGAGGTTAAACGCTGCGAGGCCGAGGAGCTCGCCCTCGATGCCCAGCACGTGCGCCGGCAGCAGCTTGAGCGTCTCGAACATGAACAGGAAGTACCACTCGGGTTTGATGCCGGCCGGGGCGGACGCAAACGGGTCGGCCTTCGTCCCCAGCTCCCAGGGGAAGAACGCCGCCAGTGCGGCGAGGGCCGCCAGGCCGGCGAGCCACACGACACCCTCGCGCATCACGAAGCTGGGGATGAAACGCAACGGCTTGCGCGTCCTTGCCTCCTCTTCGAGGCCCTCCGGGATGTGCATCCCCTGGCGTTGAATCAGCGCCAAATGAACGCCAAGCAGCGCCGCCATGATCATGGGCAGGACGGCGACGTGGAAGCCGAAGAAGCGGGTGAGCGTTGCCCCGGTCACGTCGTCCCCCCCGCGGAGGAATCTGAGGAGCCACTCCCCGGCCAGGGGGACCTTGCTCACCATGTCCGTTCCGACGCGAGTGGCGAAAAACGAGAGCGTGTTCCAGGGCAGCAAGTAGCCGGAGAAGCCGAAACCCATGGCGAGCAGCAGCAGGACGAAGCCGCTCCACCAGGTGAGCTCCCGCGGCTTGCCGTACGAGCCCAGCAGGTAAACCGAGAACATGTGGGCGAAGGCGGCGAGGATCATAAGATTGGCCGACCAGGAGTGGACGGAGCGGATCAGCCAGCCGAAGGGGACGCGGGTCACGATGAACTGCACGCTCTCGAACGCGGCCTCGGCCGTCGGCCGGTAGTAGAGCAGCAGCAGGATTCCTGTGGCGACCTGTACGAAGAAGAAAAACAGGGTGAGGCCGCCGAAGTAGTACGCCCAGGAGTGCCTGTGCTGCGGGACCTCCTTGTGCGTTGCGAACTCCAGGACCGGTGCGAGGTCGAGCCGCTCGTCGAGAGCCTGCCAGAGCTTGTCCAGGATGCGCATCGCTCAGGCCCCTCGGGTGACGTACACGTCGTTCCCCGCGATGTCTACCTTGTACGCCTCGAGCGGGCGGGGCGGCGGACCAGCGATGTTTTTCCCCTGCAAGTCGTAGTGGCCATTGTGGCAGGCGCACCAGATGTTCTGCATGTCGGGGCGGTACTGAACCGTGCACGCGAGGTGCGTGCACACGGCGGCAAAGGCGCGGACGTCACCGTTCGGGGTGCGTATCAGGATCCCCGGCTTCGGCCCGAAGCGGAAGATCTTCCCCGAGTTCGGGGGGAGCTCGGAGAGCGTGCCGGCCAGGACGCGGTTGACGGGCGACTCCACCACCTCGGGCGGCATCACGAAGCGGAAGACCGGATAGAGCGCGGCCACCAGGGTGGCCACCAGCGAGGTGCCGAGCAGCCAGGTCAGCAAACCCCTGCGCGAAACGGCAGAACTTTCGTCGGAACCGGGCATTGCACCCCCACCGTGAGCGTCCGGCGCATTTTCGGGGGTCGGCCCAGCCCCGTCAAGCACAGCGGTCTGGCACAATGGCGCTCGTGAAACCCGAGGAGCTGCCCGGCGCGCTTCGCCGCATCCCCCTGTTCGCCACGCTGCCAGCCCCGCTGCTCGAGGAGATCGCGCGCCTCTGCGGAGTGCGACGGGTGCGGAAGGGTGAGCTGCTGTTCTCCGAGGGGGATGCGGCGGGCTACCTTCCGCTGCTGTTGGCCGGGCAGGTGAAGTTGCTCCGCACCGGCCCCGACGGGCGAGAGCAGGTGCTGCACTTGGTGCGCGCACCGGCCTCGTTCGCGGAAGCGGCCGTTTTCGGGCCGGGCGTCTTCCCGGCTGCCACCGTGGTGGTCGAGGCCGGGCAGCTCGCGACCGTGCCGCGGCCGGCGCTTCTCGACCTGATGCGGCGCCGCCCCGAGATGGCGCTGGCGCTGCTCGCGTCGATGTCGTTTTGGCTGCGCCGCCTCGTGGACCTCGTGGACGGGCTTGCGCTGCACACGGTCGAGGAGCGGGTCGCGGCCTACCTATGGTCGGCGTTCGCCCGCTCCGGTGCGGCCCTTGCGTCGGGGGCCCAAATCCGTCTCGAGGAGCCTAAGCGCCTGATCGCCGCCCTGTGCGGCACCGCTCCGGAGGTGCTCTCCCGCACGTTCCGGCGCCTAGCCTCCGATGGCGTGGTGCAGGTCAGCGGGCCGATGGCTACGATCCTCGACCCCGCGGCGCTCGCGGCGCGTGCCCGGGCCGGTCGGGAGATCCCCGACCCGATGGCGTGACGGCGCGGGAGTCTCCAGGGGAACTGGCGGTGGCGTGTATCCTTGGCCGGTGGATCGGTCGGGGGTGACGCCGTGTTGAGGGTCCTTTTTGTCGGCGACGTGGTGGGCAAGGTCGGGCGTCGCGTGCTCGCGGAGCATCTGCGCCGCCTGCAGGCCGAGGTGCGGGCGGAGTTCACCATTGTCAACGTCGAGAACGCTGCCGGGGGATTCGGTCTGACCGGCACGGTGTGGGACGACCTGGCGCGGCTGCCCGTGGACGTGTTCACGTCCGGCAACCACATATGGGACAAGAAGGAAACCCTGGGGCTTCTGGACTCGGAGCCCCGTCTGCTGCGGCCGGCCAACTACCCGGCAGGCAACCCCGGGCGCGGGTGGACAACCACCAGGACGAAGGGCGGCGTCCAGGTCGCGGTGATAAACCTCCAGGGGCTGACGTTCATGATCGCGATGGAGAGCCCCTTCCGGGCCGCCGACCGCATCCTCGAGGAGCTCTCCGGGCAGTCCAACGTCATCATCGTGGACTTCCACGCGGAGGCCACCTCGGAGAAGCAGGCCCTCGCTTGGTACCTGGACGGGCGGGTGAGTGCGGTCCTCGGCACCCACACGCACGTACCGACCGCCGACGAGCGCATCCTGCCGCACGGGACCGCGGCGGTCACCGACGTCGGGATGACCGGCCCCTACGAGGGAGTCATCGGCTTCAAACCCCAGGCGGTGCTGGAACGCTTCCTGCTCGCAACGCCGCGAGCCCTCGAGCCCGCAACACGGGGCGGGGCTCTCTCCGGTGCCCTGGTCGAGGTCGACGAAGCCACAGGCAAGGCGGTGTCCATCCGCAGGCTGCGGGTCGAGGAGGGCGAGCGGTCGTGAGCGCTCCCCTCGCCGTGCTCCTCACCGCGCGGGACGAGGAGGAGCAACTCCCGGGGGCTCTGGAGAGCGTGGCGCGCTGGGCCGCCGAGGTGGTCGTAGTGGTGGATCCCCGCACCGAGGACACGACCCGCGAGGTGGCCCGCGGGGCCGGCGCCCGCGTCCTCGAACACCCGTTCGAATCGAGCGCGGCCCAGTGCAACTGGGGGCTCGACCGGTGCGAGAGCGGTTGGGTGCTGGTTCTGGACGCCGACGAGCGGGTCACCCCCGCCCTGCGGGACGAGATCCGGAGGACGCTGGTCGCGCCGGCCTTTTCGGCCTACGGCCTTCGTCGGGTCAACTTTGCCTTCGGGCGTCGCGTGCACTTCGGAGACTGGGGGAGGGATGAGATCGTGCGACTCGTGGACCGCACGAAGGCACGCTTTGTCGAGCGCGCGGTTCACGGAGCGGTGGTCGCGCCGTCCGTCGGTCGGCTCGCCGGCGCGCTGGAGCACCACACGCTGCGGTCGCTCTCCCAGTACATACCCAAGCTTCACGAGTACGCATTGCGGGGTGCCACCGACCTGGTGGCCGATGGCCGGCGGGCCGGGCCACTCGGGGTCCTTGCCCACGCCGAGTGGAAGTTCGTGCGCTCATTCGTCTTGAGGCTGGGGTTCCTGGACGGCGGCACCGGGTTCGTGGTGGCCGTTCTCGGCGCCTACGGCACGTTCCTCAAGTGGGCGGGCGTG
>Ga0256868_10000266_pt1 | contig 31589 bp, 29 predicted proteins | sample RVTome_13_FD_187341 | JGI IMG/M metagenome (GOLD analysis project Ga0256868, IMG submission 187341) | Soil microbial communities from uranium-contaminated site in the Upper Colorado River Basin, Wyoming, United States - RVT92D227 HiSeq ...
AAAAAGACACGGACAAAGCCTTGGATGCGCTGGAAAAAGCTGGCGCTGAACCTGAACTGATAGGCAAAATAACAGGCACCCCGCAGGTAACCATCCACCACAAAAACAGAAAACTGGTTTTGGCATAAAGTTTTGCTGAAATAGTGATGAAAGCGTTTAAATCCAAAACGCTTAACATTTAAACACATGAAATACCGTGCCAAAATAGAAGTCAGCCTTAAACCGGGACACAGCGACCCCGAAGGCGAGACCACAGCACGCTTACTAAAAGAACTCGGCTACGCGGTTAACACCGTAAACGTAAGCAAAGCGTACACAGTCAGCCTCGAAGCCGCAACACTGAAAGAAGCTAAAGCAAAAGCTGAAGAAATGAGCAGAAGACTTTTGGCAAACCCAACAAAAGACAACTACACAATCGCCATTGAGGAGCAAAAATGAGCCTCAATCTCTTCCTCCACAAGAACACTCCCTTTTCCCTATTCGAAATCAACACGAGCAAAGCAACCGACGCGCAACTGCAGGAAATAAGCAGCGAACTAGGCTTAAGCTTAAACCTGCAAGAAATGAAAGCAATCCAAACCTACTTCAAAACTAAAGGCAGAAACCCCACAGACGTGGAACTCCAAACCATAGCACAAACATGGTCGGAACACTGCTTCCACAAAACATTCAAAGGCAAAATACGCATAGACAACAAAGAAATCAGCAGCCTCTTCCGCACGTACATCGCAAAAGCCACAGAAGAAATCAAACCCCGCTGGTGCATCTCAGTCTTCGAAGACAACGCAGGCATAATCACCTTCGACAAAGGCTACGGCATAGCCGCCAAAGTTGAAACCCACAATCACCCATCAGCAGTGGAGCCATTCGGCGGCGCAGCCACAGGCGTAGGCGGCGTAATCCGCGACGTCCTCGGCGTCTGGGCAGACCCAATCGCGTGCACAGACGTTTTAGGCTTCGGACCCTTAAACTACGATTACACGAAGCTTCCACCAGGCATGAAACACCCCAAGTACGTGTACATGGGCGTCACCGCAGGCATCGGCACCTACGGCAACAACATGGGCATCCCCACCGTCAACGGCGCCATATACTTCGACGACAGCTACACGGGAAACGTCGTCGTCTACTGCGGCTGCATCGGGCTTTTGCCGCTTAAAAAATATAAAAAGAACGCCCAGCCAGAACACCTCATCATTGTCGCCGGCGGAAAAACAGGCCGCGACGGCATCCACGGCGTCACCTTCGCCTCGGCAGAACTCACCGAAAAATCAGAAGAAGTATCCCGACCAGCCGTGCAAATTGCGGACCCCATTGAAGAGGAAAAACTGAAACGCGCCCTAATCGAAATCCGCGACCGCGAACTTGGCTCAGCAACCACCGATTTAGGCGGAGGCGGCATGTCCTCAGCCATCGGCGAAACAGCAGAAAGATTCAGCTGCGGCGCCACAATATACTTAGACAAAGTGCCCCTCAAATACGCGGGTTTAGCGCCTTGGGAAATTTACATTTCAGAATCACAAGAAAGAATGCTCTTAACAGTTCCACTTGAAAACCTTGAAAAAGTAATGGCGGTTTTCGAGAAAGAAGATGTTGAAGCCACCGCAGTGGGAAAACTCACCCGAGAAAAGCGATTGCAACTCCGCTTCGAGAACGTGACAGTCGCGGACATGGACATGCAGTTCCTGTTTACGCCGCCAAAAAGCATGAAAACCGCAACCTACGAAACCGGCAACCTTGAAGAACCACGATTTCCTGAACCTGCAAACCTCACCGAAACCCTCCTGCGGCTAATGGCAGCGCCGAACATAGCCAGCAAAGAAAGCGTAGTTCGCAGTTACGATCATGAAGTGAAAGGCAACACCGCGCTTAAGCCATTGCACGGCGAATACGCTGGACCCAATGATGCTGCGGTTATAAAACCATTAGACAACTCGTGGAAAGGCTTAGCCATCTCATGCGGCATGAACCCGAACTACGGGAAAATTGACGCTTACTGGATGGCAGCCGCCGCGATAGATGAGGCAGTGCGGAACAACTTGGCGGTTGGCGGACGCAGAATAGCACTACTCGACAACTTCGTCTGGGGCAACCCTGAAAAACCCGAGCGCCTAGGCTCACTCGTACGCGCATGCGAAGCCTGCTACGACGTTGCCACCGCGTTTAAGACGCCGTTCATTTCTGGAAAAGACAGCTTATACAACGAGTCACCCCTCGGACCAGTGACGCCCACGTTACTAATCACGGCAGTAGGCATTGTCCCCGATGTACGCTTAACCGTGTCAATGGACGCGAAAGCACCCGGCAACCTGCTGTACATTATCGGCAAAACTTACCCTGAACTCGGCGGCTCAGAATACTACAAGCTTAAAGGCTTCTTAGGCAAAACGGTGCCGAAAGTCCGCGCAGTCCAAGCCAGAAAAACCTATTACGCGTTAACAAAAGCCATCGGCGCAGGCACAGTGCGAGCGTGCCACGACCTGTCCGAAGGCGGCTTAGCTGTAACTGCGGCAGAGATGGCGCTGGCAAGCGGCTACGGCGCAGAATTAGACCTAAGAAAAGCTCCAGCTGAACCGTTGAAGCGGGATGATTTTGCGTTGTTCTCGGAATCTAACAGCCGCTTCCTCGTAGAAGTCGCAGAGAAAGACCAAGAAAACTTTGAGGCACTAATGAAGGGAAAAGCATGCGCGGAAATCGGAAAAGTCACCAAAACCCCGCGCTTAACCATTCGCGGACTCAAAGGCACTTTGGCGGTTGACGCTTCAGTTACGGATTTGCGTGCCAGCTGGAAACGAACCTTAAGCAGTGAGGCGTAAACTGTGAAGCGTGAAGAAATAAAAGCCTGCATCATGCGCGTCGGCGGCACAAACTGCGACGCAGAAACCCAGCGGGCTTTCCGCGAGTTAGGCGTCCAAGCTGAAACGCTGCACTTGAATGAAGTGGTGAAACGCAGAAACCTAATGGACTATCAGATTCTGGTTTTTCCAGGCGGTTTCGCCCACGGCGACTACGTGCGTTCGGGCGCGATATGGGCGCGGTTGGTAATGGCGAAGCTGGGCAAAGAGTTAAGGGCATTTATTGACGAAAGCCGACCGATAATAGGCATATGCAACGGCTTCCAAGTTCTGGTTGAAGAAGGCTTGCTGCCTGGCTTCGAAGGAGTCAGCGCTTATCCTGAAGCTTCTCTTGCCCCGAACATTAGAGGCTACCAGTGCCGTTGGATCTACCTGAAAAACGAAAACCGCAGCAACTGCATCTTCACCAGCAAAATTCCTGAAGGAAAAATCCTCCGCATGCCCATTGCACATGGCGAAGGAAGATTCCTGTTCCAAAAAGAAAAAGAAGAGGAGTTGCTCGCAAAACTCTACGACAAAGACATGATGGTCTTCCGCTACTGCGACAAGAACGGCAACGCCGCAGAGGAAAAGTATCCCGTAAACCCGAACGGCGCCTTCCACAACATAGCGGGAATCTGCAACCGCGAAGGCACAATCCTCGGCATGATGCCGCATCCTGAACGCGCATTTTACTGGTGGCAGCAACCCGACTGGACAAGGCAAATGCAGATGACTCAGTACGGCGACGGAAAACTAATCTTCGAAAGCCTAATTGAGCACTTAGTCAAGCGCTGTTAAGTCTTTGGCGAAGGGCAACCCTGTTCTTGCACCCATTTTCTTGACGCATCGTGAAGCCACAAAATTGCCCAGCCTACCGCACTCGTAAAGGCTCTTATTGTTAAGCAGGCCGTAGAGGAAGCCAGCGCAGAAAGCGTCTCCAGCGCCAGTTGTATCAACCATTTTCACCTTGAATGCTTCGATTAAGTGCCGTTCGCGTCCGTCTGTAACGTAGCAGCCGTCACCGCCAAGCTTGACAGCCACGATTTTCACGCCCTTTCCGATCAGAGCGTCAGCGCCTTTGCAATAGTCCGCCTTTCCAGTTAAAAGCTCAAGTTCAACCGCGTTAGGCATCAAAACATAACTCTTCTTAATAATCGGTTCCATCTGAGCTAAGCCTCTTCGGGCATACAATACGCCAGGGTCAAAGCTAACCTTGATGGTTTCAGGTAGAGCAGCTAAGAGTTTTTTCTGCGTTTGAAAAGACGCTTCGCCTACAAATGAGGTTAAATGCAGAAACCGCGCCTGCGAAACGTATTCCGTGTTTATTTCGCTAAGCTTTATTGTATCATTGATGCCTGAATCGATGCACAACGCTCGCGCGCCATCTTTATTCACGAAGCCCATGACTGAGCCGCTTTTGCCACGTTTTGCACGGATTACGCCGCTGGTGTCAACGCCTTCTTTGTTGAAATCATTGAGCAGCATGCTGCCTTCTCTGTCGCAGCCCACTTTGCCGACGAAGCCTACTTTGCAGCCGAGTCTGGCTAAGCCGACTGCGGTGTTTGCGGCTGAGCCTCCGCAGGCTTCCACGCAGTTTTCTATGAAGCTCTCTTCTTCCGCCTCTGCTATTTTGTTTACTTTGAAGAGTTTATCCACGTTAAGCGCGCCAAAACCGACAACGTCAAACCGCTTCATGGAAACAACTCACGTAAGTGAATTTTGAACTTGCCCAGTTTTCCGCCGTAGTTGCCAGCGGAAACGCGCACTACGCCGTCAACCTTAGCGGCAGCTTCGATTCCAGCTTTCATGGCTGCTTTCACAGCTTGCATTGAAATGCCGTTGATTACTATTTCGGGGATGTAACGTACGCCTTTGGGAATCAGGGATGCTTTGCCCAGTTTCCGCCTAAGCGACGGGCAATACGGGTGATTCGTGGTTGGACCTATCAATGGAAACTGCGTTTCAGTTTTTGAACCCGCGGAGCATACATCAAATGGCGTAACCACGCCGCTAACGCCGTGAATAGCTTCTAAGGCTTTGCTGCCTGCTTTTTTCAACGCTTTTTTCGTTTTGCACATCAACCAGAAGTTTGCGCCCATAACTCCATGAGCGTAACCCACGTAGCGTTCAATGATGAAGTCTGGAACCATTATGGGAACGACGATGACTTCTCTGCCGTAGCGTTTTTCAACCCATTCGTAGCCGTCGCCGCAGTGCCCCACGCGCGTCATCATGTCCAGTTTTCCCTCAGCATTGGGCAACGCGTCGAAAACCGCTGTGAACGGCTTGACGAGTATGTCTTGGCGGATTCTGTAAGAAAGCTCAGCTTCAAACTTTTTCAAGGAATCAGCAAGTGGTGTCTTGCTGTCGGTTGCGCCCCAGAACTGCAGTACAGCGCCTTGGCGGTGGTCAGGAGTCTCCTTTGGACCGAGCCATTTTTCAACCCCGCCTTCCACTCTGCCAATAACCACGGAAGGCGTAGCGGTAGCATCTTGTGCTGCACTGTGCAGTGTTCGTGCGTCGCCAGCCGTGATGATTATTCGGCAAAAGATTCCGGTGAAAGCCTCGGCGTAAGTGTCTTCAATTTTAGCTTTTGCCGCCATTTTTATCCGAGTCTCCCGATGGCTTCTCCTCTAACTTTCTTTCTAAATTCACTGCTTTCTTTCACTAGGGTTTCCATATTTTCAGTTGTGACTATTTGAATTTTAGGCAAAGCCGCAGGATATAAAGTGAAGAGCCTGTCAATCAGCAACGGGTTCACCATACTTTTCCGTAGCGCTTCGCGGTTCCAGTTCTCCAGCACTTGCAGAGTCGGTTGTCTTCCAAGTTCACAGAAGAGGTCAGCGACGATTGCTGTTGTTATGCTGTTTTCGGATAATACTGCAATTTCAGCGTTTTTTACTGCGTACTGGTTGCCGTTGAACGAAACGGTTAAGCCGCCGTTGTCTTTCACGAGTTTGAAGGCTTCCACGTCGGTTATGCTGTCGCCCACGTACATCACATCCTCCAGTGGCGTACGCAATTTCTTAACCGCGTCCTGTATTGCTTCGGCTTTTTGTTCTCCACCGACAGTTTTAACTTCTGAGAAAATGCTGCCGATACACATGTTTGCTATTTCGTTCCAGAATATGTCGTCAAGTCGGCCTATCGTTGCTTGGTCTGTGCTTGAAAAGTCTTTAATGTCCTTTGCCATCGGCGGAATGGTGACCATGGTCATCTGCGCGATTTCGCCAGCTATTTCTCGCAGCTGCGACTTTTCTTGTGGGTTAAGCTTGTGCTTGTCGATGCTAAGTTGGGTGCAATACGTGTTTTCGTAGGGAAACTCTAGGGCTTTGCAGAGTGCCCGTATGTAGTGCTCGTAGCTTGTGCTGACGATGAAGGCATGGGCTATTGCTCGCACATGCTGCAAGGTGTCTCTGCTGCCAGCGATTAATATTAAGTTTTGAGCCGAAAACTCCGTCATCTGCCTGTCCGTAACGCCGTAAGCTTTCAGGAAAGGCAAAATCAGCTTCAGCGTGCTACCAGCGGAATAACCCCGCTTTTTTAAAACATCCGCTAACACATCATCATACTTGCTCACTAGCGCAAACAGTTTATCGCCGTTTGGAACAAAATGCGCTGTCACCTCAAACGCGTTGTCGTTTTTACTTATGGGACCCTCGCAGTCTGAGATGAAAACACGTTTCACGGCTTACGCCTCAACGTCTCCATGTGGCTTAAGCTTTTAGCTAAGTGCTGTTTGGAGGCTATGTCTGTTCTATTCCACAAAGCGCCGCCTGTAATTGCCTTTGCGCCTTCCAGAGAGATTTGACGCGCTTCCTCAATGTCTTTGCCAACGCCTAAAACGCCAACTGCACGGGATTTCAACGCGTAAACTTTGCCGTTTCTGTTTTCCATGGCTGCGGGGTACACGCGAATTCTGTCACCGTACTTGCTGGATAAAGCGTAAGCCTTTGAGAGGTCAACTGGCGTGTCAACCGCCGCTTTATCCACTGCTTTCGGAAAAGCGTCTGCGTAGCCGCCGTAGCTGGGCGGAACCTTATAGGTCAGCACAGTCGCCGCTTTTTCCAATTCAACCCGCGTTAAACTGCCCTCCAGCATTTTGAAGCAAACGTCCACAAAATCATCTTTCAAAACAGGCAGAATCGTAATGATTTCAGGGTCGCCGGGTCGGCTGTTGTTTTCCAAAATTTTCAACTCATCACCCGTGTGCATAAACGCCAAGTACAGCGGCACGCCTCTCAATGCTGAGTCGTCTTTCAGTTTTCTCCGCCATTTTACAAATATTTTCGTGGCTACTGCGAGTTCACGTTCTCGGTCAGCCGCAGTCATGAAAGGCAACTTGTCGCAGGCGTCTTTGTAGGAGCCCATGCCGCCCGTGTTGGGACCTTTATCATCGTCAAACGCGCGCTTGTAATCTCGCGCGTCAGGCAAGGGAACTAAGTGCTTTCCATCACAGAAGGCTTGAAAGCTGGATTCTTCACCGTCTACTTTCTCTTCGATGATAACTGAGCTGTACTGGAAGTTTGATAAGAAATGCTCGAAGAGCTGTTCTCGCGTGGTGAAGTGGTCGCCCCAGACGCCGACGCCTTTTCCCGCTGCTGGCTTGTCAGGCTTCACTACAGCCTTGTTTTCCAGTTCGTCAAGCCAGCTGTAGACGGCTTTCTTAACTTCTGCTGTGCTTTTGTAGTCGTTTGGGTCGAAAACGCGGAAGCGCGGGTTTGCCTCAGGCACTATTTCTTGAAATAACAGGCGCTGTTGCACTTTGCTGACTTCTATGGCGCAGTTTTGTTTTGGGCAGATTACGGGTATGCCTGTGCGCTTTTCCACAAGGTCGCGTACGCCTTCAATTATGGGTTTTTCTGGACCGACTATAGCGAAGTCAATTTTGTCCTTGTTGGCTTCTGCAAAAGCGCAGATTTTTTCAATGTTTAAGTCAGAGATGACTACGTGTTTAGCGGCTTTTTCCATGTTGAACGGGTTGCGCTGCTTGTCCGCGATGTAAAGCTCCACTTTGTGGTTTGGGCTTCTGGCGAGAGCGTCAACCATCGCGGTTTCTCTTGCCCCGTATGATACGACGAGTATGCCTACTTTCTCCATTAACGACACCTTTGGTAATGGAATAAGCGGGAACGCTTAATTTGTTTTTTCACTCTGCTTTAGCTGCGGCTTCGTCTGCCTCATAGATTCTTCCTTTTTCCTGATAGCCGCTGAGGAATTTCTGCTTCATTTCATCAGCCATTTTCTGCGCTAAAGGCGTAGGATACTTGCCAGTAATGCACGCAAGGCATAATTGATCATGAGAGAGACCAGTGGCGCGCACTAAACCTTCGATGGATTGGTAGCACACGGAGTCTGCGCCTATGATTTTCGCGATCTCTTCCGCATTATGATTTGAGCCTATTAGTTGCCCGTAGGTGGACATGTCTATACCGTAAAAGCATGGACCAATTATTCGTGGGAAAGTGACGAACATGTAAACTTTTTTGGCGCCTGCCCTGCGCAGTTTCTCTATTATAATTTTCGTGGTGTCCCCGCGGACGATGCTGTCTTCAGTTATTAGGAGGCGTTTTCCATTAACTTTTGAGCCGAGAATGTTTACTTTGCGGTCTATAGTTGAGAAACGCTCGTTGTTCAGTAGGATGAAAGCTCTTTCGGTTACGTAGCGGTGCCTGCGGGATGCTCTTTCCCATCTCAGCCCAGATTCTTCGTGAACGCCCATGGCTGGGTCGTCACCAGTTTCAGGCACAGAAAGAATCAGATCTGCGTCCTTAACAGTTTCAGGATATTCACGCACGAGGTTTCTTCCGAAATCCTCGCGAATTTCGTAAATGTATTTGCCGTCAAACCGTGAGTCAGGTCTCGCAAAATAAGCAAACTCGAAAGCGCAAAACGCCTTGCGCGGGTTCTTAACGATTTGTTCACGTTCGAAACCGTCTTTTGAAACAGTCACAAGTTCGCCTGGTTCCAGCTCGAAGTCTCTTACAAAACCGTTCATGTCTAAGCTGACGGTCTCTGACGAAAACGCGTAAGTTGCTCCATCTGGGCTGTGTCCAGCGCATAACGGTTTTATTCCATGCTGGTCTTTGAAAGCGAAGAAATCGCCGTTGCCTGTTATCCCTGCCACGGAGAATGCACCGTCGAGGCTTTGCATGCACGCGTCAACGGCGGAGGCTAAGTCTTTGCGCGTTGCAAGTTCCAGTAGCAGCTTATGGCAGACCAAGTCTGAATCGCAATTGCACACGAAGCCTGAGAAGTGCTGGTTCATTTCCTTTTTCAGTTGAAGTGCGTTAGCTATGTTGCCGTTGAATGAAAGTGCAAGCTTCAACCCATCCACAGAAGCGGTAACGGGTTGGGTGCCCTGCAGCAACGCTGCATCATCGCATTTGCCTGAAGTAGTGTATCGAACGTTGCCGATGCCTGCGTGTCCTGGCAAGCGCTCTAACCATTCTTGTATTGCGCTGGATTTTAGTCTGGGCACTAAGTCAAGGTTTTTGTAAACGTAAAACTGCGCGGCATTGTACGTGAGGAAGCCGTGTGATTGGTGTCCTCGGTGGTTTTGGGCGCGGAGCCCCCAGTACATGTATGGGAACACTGGTTGTTTTTCGAAGTTTATTGCTCCAAATACACCGCAACCTATTGTGGATTCCCCCTCAGCAGATGCTGGAAGTAGAGAAAAACGCGGCTTATCAGCTTTTTACACATTTTTGGATAAAAAGCACGGAGATTTTTTCGCGCTCCAAGTGAAAATCGCAGATAAAGTGCTTGGGCTGTTTTTGCTGTTAAGGCTGAAGTAGAAAGCAACAGTGGCTGAAGTTTTACGGGGTTAATCGTATTCTGTCTCTGGGGTAGAAAGTTACTTCACGTATGTTCTTTTTCCCAGTCAACATCATGGTAAGCCTTTCCAAACCTATTGCCCAACCAGCATGCGGCGGCATTCCGTAATCAAAGGCTTGAAGGTGATGCTGGAAGTTTTCAGGCTTTAACCCTTTTTCCTGCAATCTTGCTATCAATAGGTCTTTTTCAGCTATTCGTGTTCCACCCGACACCAGCTCTATCCAGCGCCACATCAGATCGAATCCTTCGCACAGTTCAGGCTTGTCTTCACGAGGTTTTATGTAGAAGGCTTTCGCGTGCGTGGGCCAATCGGTTATGAAGTAGAAGCTTGGGTACAGTTTGCCTAAGGCTCGGAAGGCTTCGGTAGGTATATCTTCTCCCCACGGGATTTCGGTGTTTTCTTTTTTCAAGGCAGTGAGAACTTCGTCGTAAGTTAAACGTTTAAACGGTATTTCTGGGACCACTAGTCTGTGCTTTAGCGTGGCTAGTTCTTTTGCGCATTTTTCCTTCACGGTTTTGCAAGTGTGCTGCACCACCTGTTCGAGAAGGAGCATTACATCCTTAGCATTGGCGAAGGCTTGTTCAATATCCACGGAGACGAATTCGCTTAAATGCCGTCGCGTGTGTGATTCCTCAGCCCTGAAGAAAGGCCCAACTTCAAAAACTTTTTCTAAGCTCATTACCAGCTGCTCTTTGTACAGTTGCGGGCTCTGGGCGAGGAAAGCTTTTTGGTCGAAGTAGTTTACAGCGAATAATTCTGCGCCGCCTTCGGTTGCTGAGGCAATGATTCTGGGTGTGTGAATTTCTAGGAAGCCTTTTTCGAAGAGAAAATCGCGTATTGCCTCTAAAGCGTGGTGTTGAATTTTGAATGCTGCTGCACTTTGTTCTTGGCAGAGGTCTAGGGCTCTTGCGTCTAAGCGTGATTCTATGTTTGCGGGTGTTTTGCCAGTGATGTCAAGCGGCAACTGTGCCGTGGCTGTGCTGAAAATTCTGATTTCCTTCGGTAGTACTTCGATGCCTCTTGGCGTCATGGTGGTTTTTTTCACTGTTCCCTTCACGCCGATGCTGTAGCGTTTCTGCAAAGCGTCAGATTTTCCTAGGACTTCAGGAGCGGCTTTTTTTCGGAGAACGGTTACTTGGATGGTGCCTTCTCTGTCTTGCAGTATGATGAAGCGGATGGCACCTAAATCCCGTATTTCCTGAACCCAACCGAAAAGGGTGACTTCTGCGCCGTCCATTTCTGGTGTTATGTTTGCAGAATAGCCTGTTCTAACCCAATCGCCTATGGAGTCTAATTTCATGAGTTAACAGCACTCCTTAATCAGCAAACTCGACGCGTAATGACATTTTCCGTACTTTACGTGCAATCTCTTTTAAAGCCTTTGAGTCAAAAGGTATTGGGGAACCACGTCTCTTTTTCAAGATGACTCTGGTTTCGGTGGTTCCGTCAGGCAGCCAAATCGTGTTTATGGTAAGTATGCTCAGGGGCATGAACAGGTCTTCTAGAAATTTGCGGTCATCAACACCGTGCTCTAAGATGCGAACGATTTTGCCTGTTTCTTCGCCTAAAGTTTTCATAATTTTGCCGCTGTAGCCTAAAATTCTAGGCACATCACCGTGACCAACAATAATTGCTAATGTTCTATCCGCTTCAACTGCCTTGTAGAAGCAAACGTTTTGGAGAGCTGGATATTTTTCTTCCAGAGACAACAGCAAGCGGGCGATTTTCAGGTCTATTTCGCTGATTTCGCCAGCCTTAACTTTAGCTGAACACTTTTGGCATAGTATACCACTTTTTAAACAGAAGCTACATAGTTCTGTCTTCATCTGGAAGAACCTTCCTGTGGATGATGGAGAAGCGGCGGAGGCGCATGTTTTCGGGTTTGAACAGTCTTGCTTACCGTTGCAGTTTTATTTCTATGGTGCTGACGTTGGTCAGCGTATTGCCTTCTTCTTGAGGCGGGATTTGGTCTGTGCCGATGCCGATTTCAGCGACTTTTACGTCGGGTAGGAATCGGCGTCTGACGACTTCTACGACGTCAATTGCGCGGCTTATGGCTTTTCCACGTGCTTTGACGCTTACCTCTTTTGCTCCGCTGTGGAAGAGGGTTATGCATGCTAGCACGTAGTTCATCGTTGGTTTTTTTCCGATCAGCACCGCGTTGCTTTCTGACATGGTGGCGTTTCGCTCCTAGTTCCCATTTTTAATATGGCGTCTTAAATTTTTTTGTCCACGAATAAATACATTGTGGTATTATCTCTCAATTTGCTTTTTAGTTGCTGCTTTGTTTAGGCGTTGATGCGCGTTCTTGTGCGCTTCTGATGCTCGGCAAAACTTGCACTCTCCTCAAAAAGACAGCATCAGCTGTCCTGCGAAGACTATAACTCTTTACAAATAGAACATCACTTAATGTGTACATCTGCGACAAGCTGGAACCAGTTTGGACCAGTACTTCTCACAACGCGAATATGAGAGACTTCAAAATCCACGTTTAAAACAGCAAGCGTTTCCGCCACTTTCTGCTTAACTTTTTCCGCGGGATTCTCAGTTTTGAGTGCATGTTCAAAAGCGTGGACGTGAATCCAGCCGCCTGACTTTTTGAGGGCAGACACGGCGCAGGGCAAGTACGCAGACGCTTTTTCAGGCAGAGGCATCAAAACGCGGTCAGCGCAACACTGCAGACGGGTTTCGATGATCGATTTAGCGTCGCTTAGAAGAGGAACCACTTTGCCGTAGACCCTATTGCGCCTTATATTCTCCGCCATAAACGCTACTGTCACAGGGTTCACATCTATAGAAAACACTTTTGCCGCTTGCGAGTGCTTGGCGATTATTATGGAGAAGCATCCCACTCCCGCGAACATGTTAACCACAACCTCGTCTGGCTGCACAAGACGGGCGATGCGCAGTCTTTCATGCAGGAGCCTAGGCGAAAAATAGCACGATTCCACATCAACAGCGAAACAGCAGCCTGATTCCCTGTGAACCGTCACAGTGCGGTTTTCACCCGCCACATGCTTTAAGCTGCGAAGCCGATAGTCGCCAGTGATCCCGCTGGTTTGGACAAAAACTGCTTTCACGTTTCCATGGCGAGCCATTATTGCCTCCGCGATAGTCTCAGGCTTGGCGGCGGAAGAGTTGGGTATTTTGATGATTGCGATGTCGCCTATGATGTCGAAGGAGCTGTAAATTCTCACGGAGCCTTCTGCTGGAAACAGCTTCGCAAAGGTTTCTTTCAACCGTTTTCTCATGCTTCACCCTTCATTAAAGCCTAAGAGGTCTGGAAACATTTAAAAGCAAAATACTTTTCCTTTTAGGAGGAGGCTGCTTCAATGGAAAAAACAGGCATAGTCTATGAGTGTGTAAGGTGCGGCGCCAGAGTTCCATCTGAAGAACTGGAACTCCGCGGCGGAGACACAAAATGCATAATTTGCGGTTACAGAATTCTAAAGAAGATAAAACCGCCAGTAGTCAAACGTATTCAATCAATATAAAAAAGAGATTGAAGGAAGCTCTGAAAGGCACAAGCGAAGCAGCGCATTTTTACGTGTTACAGTGAAGTTTAGAAGAGTTCCTTGTCTCCGATCTTGCGCAACGTCTTTCCCCGAAGCCTTATTGGTTCACCAATCTCCTCTTCTTCAGGCGCCTTGTCAACAGTTTGGCGTTTCACGGTTTCCCCGCAGATTCCTCTCGGCAGCAAACGCCTCTTAACACAAAGGGAATACGTACAGTTTGCAACGTTGCACATTTCCTCGGTCCATCTGCACCAAACAGCATCGCCACGGTAGAACATGGAATTCTGAGCGCACTTGAAGGCAGGACACGTGGGAGAACAAGCTTTTACTTGAGCCAATAGATACACCTCTATTGTTTAATAGTCAAAACTTAATGTTTCTATGCACTCTGTAGGATAGTATCTCTTTCAGTCTGAATATAAACTTTTTTACGCCAGACTTCTGATTGCACATTTTAACTTTCACTTCTATTAAGCCCAGATCTTTTCCACATGCAAATTTCCGTGAAGAGAAACAGAATTGCAGCTACACCAGCATTTGGCTAAGAGATTCGCGTTCCTGCTCTGATAGCCAGCCATCTTCTTTAAGCTTGTTTAACCCAGCCGCAATTGATTGCCGCAGATTCTCAGCGTCTAACAGGTTAGCTTTGCTGCAAGCCTCATTAATCTCGCTGCCGAACGCAACATCTTCCTCTAACAGAACAGCAAACTTGTTCAGAACTGAAACTATGCTCTTGGAACGCGGCTGAAGCAGCTGACTAATTTTCATCTTACCTATTGCGCTTCGCAGTTTTGCGCTGACACCTACATTGCCAACGAAGGATGGCGCAAAAAACGTATACCGCCTGTTTGGCCCAGACTGATGGCGAATCAAGTAAAAAGGCATATGCACAAGGGCCTGCTTTAGTTTTTTGTGTGGAACGCCCAAGTTGTCAAATTCAGCAACGGTTGCTTCCCTCATTTTTGCGGCTTGATTGATTTGTTTGATGATGTTTGTCGTCAGCTCTTCAAGCTTCTCCATCTCTCCCCGGAAAATCCTCGTTTCGGCATCACGTGCAGACTCAACATTAATCACGTCCTTTGCGGCTTCCTTGATTTTAGCGTCGCTTTCTGCCTTCAGCTGGAAAAGTGTGTGCTGTTTGTTTTCTTCAGTTTTCCTGATTTTCGCTGCAACAGCCTCAGTTTTCTTGTGAATTTCAGAATTCTCTTTTTTCAGTTCGCCTTTTTTCTCTTTCCATTCTTGCTCGCTGATGGAATCCTTATTGACTGTAGCAGTTTTTATTTCTGCCTCACAACGTTCAATTTCAGCGGCAAGCTGCTCTTTCGTTTTTTCTAATGCAACTGACTCTGTTTGCGAAACTAAAATTTCCTGCTCAAACTGGTTTGAAGTCACCGTGATTTTTTCTGTATATTCCTGATTTATTTGGGCAGTTTTATTTTCAAGAACAGCTTTGGCTGCTTCAATCGGTTTAACGAATCGCTCTTCAGTTTTCTTCACCTCTCCACGGAGCATGCTCAAAAATTCTTGGGTTGTACGGTTCACGAGCTTAATTATCCCATTTAACTCTGTTACTTCCGCAGCCAATTTTGAGCGCATGTTTTCCAGGTTTTGAGTTATCGCCAGAATTGCGGCTTCATTGTTAGTCGGCGAAATCAATACGCTATCAACTACAGGAGTGTTGGTCGTTACAACCTCATTCAGGTAGGGCACAAATTCTCTGAGAAAGTCCGCGTCCGTTATAAGACCATTAATAACTTTCCTTTCTTCGTTCTCCGAAGGCTGAAAATAAGTGATGCTGTTTGAGAGGAAGGTTACATACGCTTGGCGTGTTTTTGAGCGGAAGTTCATCTTGTCTTTGAAACCCTTGAGGTCTGGTAAAACTGGATAGCTCATGGTGTGGGAAGCCACGCTCAATCCGTCAAAGAGAAGGGCTAGGCGCCCAAAGTGGGTCACCCAAAAAGGATAATAAACTTCTGCTATTGAAACCAGCTTTTCTGGAGCGCGTTTCTTGAAGAAGCCCCCGCCCTTGCTTCTGCCTAACTCGGCTAAACAGAAAATCGTGGCTCTTTCAGCATCCTTAGTGAAAGGTACTGTAGTTGCCGGGGCGAGAGTAGCAAAGGGAAGAAGAGTTTTTCCATTTTTCAACTGTACGGTTTCACCCGTCTATAACTGACGTGTTTTATTTGAATGAAGACGGATTTATAACTTGCTAATATCCATGGGAAACATGGAAAACTGTTATCATAAAAAATTTAACTAAGCAACGCGTATACTTTTATTTGAAATCAGCTTGGTGGATGCTTTTAATGAGTGAGGATAAAGACAAGGAAGAGATTGTAGTTAAAGCACCCTCAAAACCTGTTGTTTCTCCAGAAAAAAAAGCTGAGAAGGCAATTGAAACGGCTTTAGAGGAAGAACGATTCGGAACCCTCCGAATTTCAAATAAATTCGGCTCGTACTTTGGTGCTTCAGCTATTGTTGCTGGGGTTGTTTTACTATGCATTTTTGCTTTCGTTGCAATTACGGGTCAAGTGGGTTGGATTAGCATATCGTCTGAAGCAGCAGTGTTCAGTATTGTCTTATGGATTTTTGTAGGGATAGTTAACATTGTCAGTGGTTTCCTTTTAATGGGCAGCGAGTGACAGCCGCCATTGCTTACTTTTTCCGAAACAGAAGAAAACCACAAATGATGTCTAATATTCCAACGATTACGGCGACAGCCACTATAAACTCAGTTTTCACAACACTTTCAAGGTTCACGGTTCCTGTGGTTGTTAGAAGCGCAAGAAGCAGTATTATGAACCCTGCTAAAGAAAGAAATCCTCCGAGGGCTATTTTGAGCCGCTGATTAAGTGGAAAGTACGGCATCGCTTTATCACAACCAATAATATCGATAGCGGGAGATAACGTTTTTGCTCTCCAGATGCTACACGGTGCGCAATCGGAAATTTTCCGTGAAAACGATTCTAAACCGCACTTTGCTTGCTTCTCATTTGCCGGATGCCGTTATGCTCAGCAACCCACCTAAGACTTCGATGATGCTGATGAAGATTAAGAAAACGACAAGCAGTGTTGAAACGCCAGAAGCAACGCCATTCAGCACTATCGAGTTTGTTCCCAACAGGTACGCCGCGAACGCTGCAAAAACTCCCAAGCCCATACTCACTCCTCCGAGGGCAATGCGAATGCGGTGGTAGCCAACCATTCTTATGTAGTAAACCAGCAACGCTACGATGCCAAGTTCCAAGCCCAAGACTATCACGGAAGGCTCAATGAACAGCAATAGAAAAGCACAAGTGGCTAACCCAGCGATGGGCATATACGGGTATAGCGGAACTTTGAATGGCCTGTCTAAGTGCGGTTTTGTCTTCCGCAGTTTAATCACCGCCAAGTTTACAATTGAAAAGCCTATTATGAAGCCGAGGTTAACCGCGTAAACAACAAAATTCACAAAACCTGTCGCTGTGAAAATCGCCGTGAAAACAGCACAGACAGCAATTGCAACGTAAGGCGTGCAGAAACGCCGATGAACCTTGCACAGTATATTTGGCAAATAACCGTCTCTGCCCATTGCATAGAGGACACGAGACTGAGCCATAATAGCCTCATTAGCTGCAGCTAAACCTGTCATTGCCAATGCTATCGTGACCACTATGCCTCCGACAGGCCCCATCGCCTGTTCCGCTACAAAAGCGAGTGGCGACACCTGCTCCATGAGAACGGCCGGAGGAACAATACCCACAGCAATGGCTATAACGCTCGTGTAAAGTGCAATTAAAATGAAGCCCGAAATCACTATCGCTCGAGGAATGTTTCGCCCAGGGTTTTTTATTTCAGCTTGAGATGCAGCAACCGCTTCTCCACCTAGGTACAAGTCAAAGAGAAAAGAGGCAGCTGTAAAGATTCCGAGTATTCCCACGGGAAAAGGCGGGCGAGTCACCTGTGTCCCTTGAAGGAAAGACCAGCCGCCCAACACGAACACGGTAAGTATAATAAGAACTATAATGGTTATGACGGCTCCTGCCGTGCCCGTTTCTTGGACGCCTTTCAAATTCACGAGGGAAAATATTATCACCACTACAACCGCGATAAGAGGTATGTTGATTTGAGGGAAGAAGTAGGCAATCGCGTATGCGAAGCCCATGGCCGACAACGCCGTGTAGAACATGTTGCTGAGCCATTCAAACCAACCTGTGAGAAAACTGGTGAATCCACCGAAGGCTGCTTTGGCATATGAGTATTCGCCGCCGGCCACCGGAAGCATCGTGCCCAATTCGGCATAGCTGAACATGGTGATTAGGCTTATGAAGCCGCTTACAAAGACTACAGCGACTATATCATAGCCCGCTAGACCCGCAGCGTAACCTATAGTTGCAAAGCCGCCTGCACTGATGGCGCCGCCCACGCCAAGCATCGTTGCACGAAGAAGGCCAAGTTCTCTTTTCAGCTCAGGCTTAGCCACTATTGTCACCTCGCGTTTGCTGGTAAAGGAGAAATAGACCGCTAATGACAGAGAGTATGCCCACAATTATGAAGACCGAAAAATAAAATCCGACCGCTTCAGTTGCGCCTAACATTGTTTGGATGTTGAAGATGTTGTAAAGGGTGAGGAACGCGAAAATAATGGCTACTCCGCCTATGGCAGCTTGCATTAGCCCGATAATCTGCGACAGGATTTTTCTATTCTTCATTGAATGATAACCATCTCGCGCCAGCTATAGTAATTATCGCGCAAGCAATTTATTACATTTGCTACTTTCCTGCAATGCACGGTTATGAGGCAAGACTGTTTATAAAATGGTTTCACAGCAATATCGACACGGACTCGTGGTGCATCTTGGAGAATCCAGTGCCGCCTTCACTATTGCAAGCATTAAAAAAACAGAGATACCACCTGGTAGGCAAGCACTCAGCGGTTAAAAGGTGCAAGTGGCTTTACGAATCAATAGTCCACGACCGAGTCTGCTACAAACAGAAATTTTACGGAATAAAATCGCACCAGTGCATCCAAATGTCACCCTCGCTTTTTTACTGCACGCAACAATGCCTGTTCTGCTGGAGAGCACAAAACGGCGACTTACAAATCACGTGGAACGAACTAAAACTGCCACAGTGGGATCCGCCTGAAGAAATCGTACAAGGCAGCTTAAAGGCGCAGGACAGAATCTTAAGCGGGTACAAAGGCAACCTGCAAGCGAGTCCGCAAAGACTTAGGGAAGCTTTAACGCCGAGGCACGTTGCCATAAGCTTGACGGGCGAACCGACACTTTACGAACCGCTTGGTGACTTGCTCCGCGCGTTTCGCAACAGGGGGTTTACCACGTTTCTCGTTTCGAACGGCACAATGCCCCATAAACTCGCCGAGTTAGGCGAGGAACCAACGCAACTGTACATTTCTGTTTGCGCTCCAAACGAAGACGTGTTCAAATGCGTTTGCCGCCCCCAAATCCCAGACGCTTGGATGAAGTTGAATGAGACTCTGGGTTTAATGCAGAGTTTCCGATGCCCCACCGTGATTCGCATGTCGCTGGTGAAAGACCGCAACATGGCGGGTGTGGATGGCTACGCGAAGCTTGTTGAAAAAGCCAATCCCACGTACATTGAAGCTAAAGCGTACATGCATATTGGTTTTTCAACGCTGCGCTTAGGCTTTGAAGCTATGCCTATGCATAAAGATGTGCAGGATTTTGCCGCGCGTTTAGCTGAGCGGACAGGCTACAGGATTATTGATGAAGCGCCTGAAAGCCGAGTTGTACTGTTAAGCAAACGCGAGAAACCCATACGATTCAGCGCTCCATAAAGTTAAGAAGACAATAAATAATCAAGCCGTACTTTGTAATAGTGGTGCGGTGAAAGAAGTTTGGCGTCTTTGAAAACTGTTTTGAACGAAGTGAAAAAGGAGCTTATGCAGAAAGACAAGGTGCGGGAAAACGCGCATGAAGACATGCGGAAAGCCACGAGTCTTTCTAAACAGGCAATACTGCGCATTCATCAAAAAAAGTTTGACGAAGCAAAAAAACTGCTCCAGAGTGCAACAGAAGCTATTTTGCGGCTTCAAGGCTTAGCTGAAGATTATCCCGAGATTATTTATGGCGGCATGTTCAGCGCGGCGCTCCAAGAGTACGCTGAAGCCAACATATTCCTGAAGCTGATTGAAGAATCACGGTTTGTCACGCCCAAGGAGATTAAAGTGCCCGCGGTTGACTATGTGCTGGGTTTAGCTGACGCCGTAGGCGAATACCGCCGTTTGACTTTGGATGCCTTACGCGAAGGAAACGTGGCGAAAGGCGAAAAATGCTTAGAGCTTATGGACGAAATCTACGTTGAATTGATGGGAATGGATGAAGCGTACACGCTTGTGCCGGGGCTTAGGAGAAAATGTGATGTTGCACGAAAAATCATCGAAATCACCCGTGGAGACATTACCCAAGAAGTGCGACGAAAGTCACTGGAAGACTATTTGAGACGCTTTGAACAGGCGCAAGCGAAGAAGCGACAGCCCCGCAAAGGCTAAACCAATGACCACGGCTTCTGCCACACTACGCAAGTTTTCAACCCCCAAAGCGCATAAAGCACAAGCGTATTTGTCCAAGAAAATAATTCCAGAAGACCGTTTGCCCGAAAAAATCCGCCTTATCGCAGGCGTTGACGTAGCGTATGCAGGCGAAACAGCCATAGGCGCAGTTGCAGTTTTAGATTACGAGTCGCTTGAACTTTTAGAGCAGCAAACAGCCACATGCACAGTGCGGTTCCCGTATATTCCAACTTTGCTTTCCTTCAGAGAAATCCCCGCAGCAATAGCTTGCACTAAAAAGCTAAAGCAGCAACCTGACGTTTTTCTCGTAGACGGGCAGGGGATAGCACACCCGTACCGATGCGGCTTTGCGAGCCATCTGGGGCTTGCAATAGGTAAGCCCATGGTTGGCGTGGCAAAAAGCCGATTGGTCGGCGAACCTGTAAATGCCTATTTGGTTGAAAACGGTCAGACTATAGGTGCAGTGGTTACGACGAAAGAGGGTTCAAAACCTGTTTACGTCAGCGTCGGTCACCGCATATCGCTGGAAACAGCTGTAAAAATCGTAAAACACTGCGTGCGCGGCAGTCGAATACCTGAACCGCTTCTGCAAGCACATAGAATCGCAACTGCAGAAAGACAACTGTTTCTTCAACAGGCAAAGTTGCAGAAAATTTAATAGTTTTACCTGCGTGAAAGTGCATTGGAAGAGTGCTGGAAAATGGAAATTTCGTTTGAAGACTTTCAAAAACTGGACTTGCGCATAGGCAAGATTACTGAGGCAAGCCAGATTCCAGGTTCGAGAAACCTCATAAAGATGATTGTAGATTTTGGGACGGAGAAAAGGCAGGCAGTGGCAGGACTGCTACGCTGGTATAAGCCTGAGGATTTGGTGGGCAAGAAGTGCGTGTTTATCCTTAATCTTCAAAGGCGTATGATGATGGGTGTGGAGTCGCAGTGCATGATTTTCGCTGCTGACGATGAGAAGGGCAACATTGTGGTTTTGCAGCCTGAAAAGGACATTGCAGAAGGAAGCAAAATCGGCTAATTAAGCCATCAATTCGGCTTTTCTTTTACATTTGCTTCTAACGGAAAAGTAAATTAGGGCATCGGGATACGTTAAGAGTGCCTTTAATCGGAGTGATGTTTATGGCAGTTGACGAAGAAGCTGTTATGTGGGTTGAGAAATACCGCCCAAAGAAATTAGATGAAGTCGTGGACTTGAAGGACATCGTGGACAGCCTGAAGGCTTTCATGCGGAACCCGAAAACGATGCCGCATCTGCTTTTGGCAGGCATACCCGGGACGGGAAAAACCACGGTTGCCCTCTGTATTGCGCGTGAGCTGTTCGGGCAGAACTGGAAAACCTTCACTTTGGAGCTTAACGCTTCGGATGAAAGGGGCATTGATACTGTCCGCGACCGCATCAAAGACTTCTCACGATATAGCCGAGCAGCATTTGGGAATGTTCCCTTCGCGCTGGTTATTCTTGATGAGAGCGACCAGATGACGGGACCCGCGCAGACGGCGCTGAGGAGAATCATGGAGACCAGTTCGCGCACCTGCAGGTTCATCCTCATCTGTAACTACTCGGGCAAAATTATCGAGCCTATCCAAAGCCGATGCGCACTATTCCGCTTCTCCAAACTCGACCGAAAAGCCATGATAGAACACCTGCATTTCATCGCCAAGAAAGAAAAAGTCACCTTAGCACCTGAAGCAGCTGAAAGAATCGTGGACTACGCCGAGGGCGACCTTAGACACGCAATAAACGCCTTGCAGACCGCATCCGCGTACAAAGAAGGCGTAGTAGATGAGAAAACGGTTTCGCAGGTCATCGGAGAAGCCAGCCCCGTGCAGGTTCAAGTCATGATTAGAAAAGCCCTCTACGGTGACTACGTAGAAGCAAGAAAATTGATGTATGAACTAATCGGCTCCTACGGCTTCTCAGGCTCCGAAATAGTCCGCCAGATGCAGCGGCAACTATTCAACATATCCTCCTTAACGCCAGAGCAAAAAGCCGACTTATCCAACATCATCGGCGAATACGACTACCGCTTGACGCAAGGCGCCAACAGCGATGTACAGCTAAGCGCTTTGCTCGCCCAGTTTTCCAAAGTTGGCAAAGCCAAAGGGGAAAGCTGTTGAGAGAAGACCTCCTGTGGGTTGAGAAGTACCGCCCGAAGAAAATAGCAGACGTAATTGGCAACGAAGAAGCCAAAGCCGCCTTCGTGGACTGGCTAAAGAACAAGCGGCACACAAAGAAAGCGGTGCTGCTCTACGGACCGCCAGGAGTAGGCAAAACAACTTTAGTAAACGCAGCCGCAAACGAGTTCAGCCTAAGAGTAATCGAAATGAACGCCAGCGACACGAGGTCGGAAAAAGCCATAAACGCCGTAGCTAAACCCGCAACCTCCTTCGTTGCTTTGGATACTTTTTCAACCGAAAGCAAAGGCAACATCCTCTTCATGGACGAAGTTGACGGCATCGCAGGCAACGAGGACCGCGGAGGCGTCAGCGCCATAGTCAAAATAGTTGAAGAATCCCGAGTACCCGTCATCATGGCCGCCAACGACCCAGAACTCGCAAAACTTAGACCCCTCAAAAAAATCTCAACACTCATAAGATTCCAACAGGTACGAATACCACTCATCATCGCCATGCTCCAGAAAATATGCCAAAAAGAACACATCAAAGCCGAATTCGAAGCGCTGGAGCGAATCGCACAGAACAGCCGCGGCGACGTACGTTCAGCCATAAACGACTTACAAAGCCTTGGCGAAACAACCAAAACGCTCACGCTCCAAGACACTATGATGTTGAGTGCCAGAAACAAAGACATCAGCATGGACGAAACCTTAAGGGGATACTTCTCAGCGAAGTCCCTTGCCGAAGCATCGGCGCTGCTCAGTCGGTCAAGCGTAGACTACGACGACCTGATGATGGCAGTAGCGGATAACCTGCCCCTCCGATACACTGACCCAGCAAGACTGGCAGAAGCGTACGATTTCCTTTCGCAAGCCGACATGTACCGAGGCAGAATCGGCACCGAAAACTGGCATCTGCTGAAATATTATTACAATTCTCTAGCTGAAGCCGCAGCGGTCCAACCTGAATCATACAAGCCATTTACCTTCATCTCGCCGCCTATAAAAATCATCACGCTTTTCTGGACCAAAGGCAAACGCACCATGCTGGATTCCATCTGCGCAAAAATTGGCAAGCAGTGCCATGTGTCCCGCAAAACAGCCAAAGAAGACTTCATCCCATTCCTCAAAATCATGATAGCGAAACAGAAAGCAACACCTGCACTTGCATGGCTTGAGCTGGCACCTGAAGAAATTGACTTTCTGGCAAAAATGAACAAATTCTAAGGGAGCACGATGTAACATGGTTGTTTTGAACAAGAAAGCCTTTCATCTGCCCCGCGTGGAACCCCAAAAATTTAGCCTCCTACTACGGTTGGGTCTGGAGTATGATCGCACACGAGGCATGTACAGCATAGCTAACTGCAACAACATCGGAAAACTCCTCGACACCCTCTCGGAAATTCTCCAAGACCCCAACGTAAGCTTCACACAGAGTTGCCTCATCTGCGGCAAAGACTTTCCGTGCCAAGAGTGTAGGTACTACGAGTTATGCGACACGAAAAATATGCCTTTCAGCTGCGTGTGCGGCAAGTGCCTCGAAGAAGGCAAAACAATTCCCGAATAAGCACGCTTTCGCCTCTGAGTATTCAAAGATTCAGGCTGGGCAGGGTAATTTATTTAGCCAGTTTTCTCGCACGTATGCTCTTAAACACATATTTCATTTATCAAGCTGAAAATTCGTTTTCCTGCACGCAATTAACTGTGACTACAAATAAATACTGGACAAGTGTACAGCTTTCCCACTCAAACACGTGAATAAAATATTCAAATGTATAGGAGACATAAAAAATGAGTGAACGTGTACACAAGAACGGTTCCTACCTCAACGGCAAATCAACGGTTGGAACAAACACCCGTGTAAAGGACACAAGCACAATAAGCGGAATGTGCCCCATCTGCATCCGCGACTGCCCCGTCATCTGCGAAATCAGCCTCTCGGCCTTCCGAGGACGCGAAGCACTGTACCCCGAACCCGCGCAGTTCGGAAGCAGCACCGCTGGCGCGTTGAAGAACTTCGGTTTAGACTGGAGCCACTTCAGCATCCAAGCAGGCTTATTCGACGCCCAAGGCATCAAGGAAAGCAGTGAAGAAGCCATATTCCCAAACGTCAACGTCGAAACCAAAGTCGGCGGTATGCCCCTCAAGCTGCCTATACTCACAGGCGCCTTCGGCTCCACCGACGTGGCAAGACTGAACTGGGAAGGCTTAGCAACAGGCGCGGCGCTTTCAGGTGTGTCAATAACCGTGGGAGAAAACGTTGTCGGCATGGACGTGGAAGCCAAACTGACCGGCGGCAAGGTGACGCAGTCGCCTGAACTGAAGCGAAGAGTTGACCTGTTCCGGAAGTTCTGGGATGAGAAATTCGGCGATGTCATTATTCAGACTAACGTCGAAGATCAGAAATTAGGCACAGACATCTACGCATTGAGCAAGCTAGAAGTGAACATCATCGAGCGCAAGTGGGGTCAAGGCGCCAAAGCCATCGGCGGCGAAGTGCGACTCCGCGACCTCCAGAAAGCCATTCTGCTTAAGAAACGCGGCTACATTGTCATCCCAGACCCAGAGGATCCAGTGATGCAGCAAGCATTCAAAGACGGCGTCTTCAACACTTTCGAGCGCCACAGCAGAGTTGGCATACCTAAAGAGAAAGGCTTCCTCGAAGACATCGAGTGGCTACGCAAGCAAGGCGCCAAAAAAGTTTTCCTCAAGACAGGCGCGTACAGACCCTCAGCTGTAGCGTACACCATGAAGTGGGCTTCCGAAGCAAAGATTGACGCGTTAAGCTTCGACGGCGCAGGCGGCGGCACAGGCATGAGCCCAGTCTCCATGATGGACGAGATGAGCATCCCAACGATTTACCTGCAAGCCATCGTTTTGCGGTGCGCGCAGATTCTGAAGAAGAAGGGCAAGTACGTTCCAGACTTGGTGATGGCAGGCGGATTCATCGAGGAAACCAGCATATTCAAAACCATCGCCATGAGCAATTTTGGAGATGGACCGCTCGTTAAAGCCGTGCTGATGGGCAGGTCGCCGATCACTGCAGCCATGAAGTCAAGTTACTTCAAGCAGTTGGCGGCGGAGGGCAAACTGCCAAAGACTTTCGCTGACCGTTTCGGCGCTACACCAGACAAGTTCTTCATAGCCACGCCCGAATTGAAGACGAAATACGGCAAGAAATTCAGCCAGATTCCGCTGGAGGGCATAGGCGTCCACACGTACCTGTCGGACCGCGTTGGCGTCGGCTTGAAGCAGTTGATGGCTGGCAACCGCAAGTGGAAACTCGGTCTCATCAGCAGAAACGACCTCATGAGCCTGTCGGAAATCGCCACGAAAGTGACGGGTATCCCGCTGGCAGATGAAGTTGAGAAGGACGCGGTCGAGAAGATTCTCGGTTAAGCGCTTTCCTTATCTTTCTCTTTTTTGTTTTTTCTTTCTACAGGAAAATTAATTAAAACGCTTAAGCTTAGGTTTCTTCTACGAGTGATTTTATATGGGGGAGATTGAGCATACACCGCTGACCGCAGCGCAGGCGCAGCTGAAGCTTGCAGCTAAAAAGCTCGATTTGGACGCGGGAATCCACAAAATGCTGAGTCAGCCGAAACGCTCGATCATGGTAAGCATAGACATACGTTTGGACAACGGCGCCATCGGCGTCTTCAACGGCGTTCGCGTGCAGCACTGGGACGTACGTGGACCCTTCAAGGGCGGCATACGCTACTACCCTGGCATCACATTGGATGAGGTGACGGCGTTGTCGATGCTGATGACGTGGAAGTGCGCCGTCGCCGACATCCCGTACGGCGGAGCGAAGGGCGGCGTCTGCGTGGACAGCAAGAAACTCAGCAAACGCGAACTGGAGCGGCTGACGCGGAGATACGTGAGCTTAATCTTTGAGTATCTGGGACCGCACCGTGATGTGCCAGCGCCTGACATGTACACAAACGCGCAGACGATGGCGTGGATAATGGACACGTACAGCCAGCTTAAGGGCTACAGCGTGCCCGAATGCGTGACGGGAAAGCCCGTGGAAGTTGGCGGTTCCGAGGGGCGCACGGAAGCAACGGGTAGAGGCGTGATTCACTGCGTCAAACAGGCAGCAGAGAACATGAACTTGAGACTTGGGAAAGCGTCAGTGGCGATTCAGGGCTTCGGCAACGTCGGATACCACGCCGCGCAGGCGGCAAGCGAGATAGGCTGCAAAGTCATAGCCGTCAGCGACAGCAATGGCGGAATCCTCTGCGAGAACGGGCTTAACCCAGCAAAAGTCCTCGCGCACAAGGAGAAAACAGGCGCCGTCCAAGGCTTCAAAGGTTGCAGGGACATCTCGAACGAGGAGTTGCTGGAAACCCAATGCGACGTGCTCATACCCGCAGCGCTGGGAAAACAGATAACCTGCAAAAACGTCGACCGAATCCACGCTCGGCTTGTGGCGGAAGCAGCAAACGGACCAACCACACCCGAAGCAGACAAGGCGCTGCACGAGAAAGGCATCGTGCTGATACCAGACATCCTATGCAACTGCGGCGGCGTAACCGTCAGCTACTTCGAGTGGGTGCAGAACCTCACGCGAGAACACTGGACACTGGAGAAAGTGAATTGGAAACTGGAGAAGAAGATAACGCGGGCATTCAACGACGTGTACGAATTAAGCAGCAAAGAGAAGAGCGACATGAGAACGGCTGCCCTGATGCTTGGAGTAGGAAGAGTGGCGAACGCCATAAAAACACTAGGACTCTGGCCATGACAGAAGCAACACCCGCAGTGAAAGAAGCGCCAGACTACACTGCATTGCTGTACGCCATACTAGTGGTTGGCATAATAGCCATAATCATAAGCTTGATAGCGCTGTTCAGGAAACGATAATCAACACAAAACGCACAACAAAAACCGCCTTCCCCTTTCTTAGTCCAAAAACACGCATCAAAAAAGAGACCGAAAAGACTTCAAGACTATACTATATGTGTATCCTATAGTATAATATATTATATCCTTACACATGATTCCTTGTAAGGATGGCAATGAGAAAGCGTGAATGGTTGCTAACCAGTCTTATTTCCCTTATTTTAATTCAATCATGCTTCATGTCTGTAGCCTCAAGTACCAGCGCCAGTTCCAGCACCGACGAGTGGACGATGTTCCGTCATGACCCAAGCCACAACGGCTACACAACTGATAACAAACCAACGAATTCAGCCAAACTCCTGTGGACTTGCATAACAGATAGAGCGGTCCAGTCTTCTCCCGCAGTAGCTAACGGCTGCGTTTTCGTAGGTTGCAGGGATAGTCAAGTTTACTGCCTCAACGCCTCCAACGGGGAACCACTGTGGAAATACCCCTTCCATTACGAAGTTTGGTCATCGCCTGCCATCGATAATGAGCATGTCTATGTAGGTACAGATGACGCCTATCTTTACTGTCTAAACATTACCACTGGAATACCCATCTGGAAAACGGCAGTCGGAGGCCCAGTGCGGTCTTCGCCGGCACTTGTGGAGGGATTCATCTACATAGGTTCCGGTGGCCATGATGTTTTCTGCCTTAACGCTTCAGACGGAGCTAAAATATGGAGTTTCCCAACCTCACACCGTGTGGATTCATCGCCTGCTGTCTCAGATGGTGTAGTGTATTTTGCCTCTGATGACTATCATGTTTACGCTCTTAATGCGTCTACAGGTAACGAAACATGGCGTCGCCACACTGGAAGTGTTGTCTCCTCGCCTAGCGTGTACAATGGCTGCGTCTACATTGGCTCCGTTGACGGCTACGTTTGCGCCCTGAATGCGTCCACAGGTGACATTATTTGGCGTTATCAAACGGCAGATGAAGTGAACTCTTCTCCAGCTGTCGCGTATGGATGTGTTTATGTCGGCGCTAATGACAATAATGTTTACTGTTTAAATGCTTCGAACGGCGAGAAAATATGGCAGAGCCCAACTGGGTATTGGGTTAGGTCTTCGCCTGCAGTTGCAGATGGCAACGTATATGTGGGTTCTGAAGACCATAGCATTTATTGTTTTGATGCTTTTACAGGAGCGAAGAAATGGAGTTACGCAACTGGAAATTTTATTGAATCTTCTCCAACTGTTGTGAACGGCACCCTTTACGTTGGTTCTGATGACAATATCATATACGCTTTTGCCTTATGTGATTCGACTGTTGGAACCCTGCCATTTCAATCTACCAACACTTTAACTTGGACCACGGTTGTATTTGATGCGATTGCGTGTGCTGTAGGAGCCATGATTATTCTTGCAATTGGGCTCTTGATTCGCAATAACAGGCGAGATAAGCGAAACGCTGAAAACATGAATATCCCTGACCAAAAGCTGCCTTGTTTTTCAATGCACACTGATGCTCTGTGTATTTTGGCAATTTTGGCTTTTTCAACAATATTCTTCATTAATTTAGGAAGCGGACCCCTTTGGGCTGCCGACGAGCAAACGTACTCTCAATGGGCATTCCATATGGCTAGAACGGGAGACTATTGGACTCCTTGGGCTTATGGCGAGTTAACGTTTTGGATAGCTAAACCGCCACTTTACATGTGGTTGATGTCTCTTTCTTACCAAGTCTTCGGCGTTAGCAACTTTTCCTCTAGGCTTTGGAGTCCTATATTTGGCATTTTATCGTTAGTTGTGGTTTTCTATTTGGGAAAAACACTCTATAACCGGAAAATAGGGTTTTTAGCGGCTATAATTCTAGGCACATTTACAACATTCTTCTCTTTTGCAAGACACGCTATGACTGATGTTCCTTTCGTCTTCTTCACTCTGGCTAGCATATACTTTTTTGTTTTGAGCGAGAAACCAGAAAGCACTAAGCGGTACGCAGTTTTGAGCGGGTTGTTCTTTGGTTTAGCGTTAATGACAAAGCAGATTCAGGCCTTGCTGATTCCGTTAATCATCGTTGCTTACCTCGTTGTGACAAAGAGAAGCCTTAGGTTTCTTTTCACAAAATCCTTCAAGTTTTTTTTGGGTGTTGGACTTCTGGTTTTTTCTCCTTGGTTCATCTATATGACCCTCCGTTTTGGACCAACGTTCTGGCAATGGTATTTCTTTTACAGTGGCATTACCCGAACAGTTAGCCCCATTGAGGGCCACTTTGGAGACTGCCTCTATTATTTTAACTACTTAATCACTAGCGAAAACCTGATTTGGGCAATATTACTACCTTTTTCTGCAGGGCTTTGTGCATTCAACGTGGTTATTAAGCGTTTAAAAGAAGACACTTTAATCCTCGTGTGGATGGCAGCTGTGCTTATAGTTTTCACTGTTGCTCAAACAAAACTTTACTGGTATATCTTGCCAGCTTATCCGGCTTTCGCAATTGCCATAAGCAGTTTTCTACACCAACTATCAAAGAAAATACAACTTTCCGAACGTTACCACCGTCTGAAACCCAAAGAGCGGTTGAATAGCTAAAGTTCTGGGAAACAACGACAACATAAACAGCATAGTTAGTCATTTCCATAATTAAAAAATGGGCCAGCGGAAGTGTATATTGGCTCTTTGAGAAAGTGATGGCGGGCCCGCTGGGATTTGAACCCAGGGTCTCCGGCTCCGCAGGCCAGTGTCCTAATCCGTACTAGACTACGGGCCCCTAGCACGAGATTACTCTGCTCGCAAAATATAAATGCTGATGTTGAAGGGGCGAATCGTCACTACGTTGCTGAAACTTGAAAACAACAGTTGTTGCTGGAAAATAAATCATAGCTGTATATGAAATAAATGCACAAAGTATAAAAACCCGAATTTAGACGTTGTAGAGGGTTTCAATCCTAGAATATAGTTCCAGCAAAAACAAAAAAGCGGTTCTGGTCTTAGAAGACGGCACCTTTTTCGTCGGCAAAGGCTTCGGCGCATCCAGAAAATTAACAGGCGAAGTAGTGTTTTCCACCTCCATGGTCGGTTATCCAGAAGCACTCACTGACCCCTCGTACAAGGGGCAGATTCTTGCGTTAACCTATCCGCTTGTAGGCAACTACGGCGTTCCGCCCTACGACCTGAACTATGGTATTCCGCTCTATTTTGAGTCAGACCGCATCCAAACCTCAGGCCTCATCATACACGAGTTATGCACTGAGCCGTTTCATTGGGCGTCCACAAGAACCTTGGACAAGTGGCTGATTGATGAGAACATCCCTGGAATCTGCGGGGTCGACACAAGACGCCTTACCAAGAAGCTTAGAACACACGGCGTCATGCTAGGCATAATTCAAACGTGCGAAGAAGGCGAAGAGCCAGACATCAGCACCCTTTTGAAAGAAGCACAGAACATTCCTGACCCCAACCTGACGGACTTGGTTAAGGAAGTAACTGTGAAAGAGCCCGTCAATTACAAAATTGATGGCAAACACACCGTGGTCCTCATTGACTGCGGAGTCAAAAACAGCATCATACGGAACCTCTTGAAACGCGGAATCAACGTGGTCCGTGTGCCTTACGATTTCTCTGCCAAAGAAATCATGGAGTATCATCCAGACGGGGTTTTTCTGAGTAATGGTCCAGGAGACCCGAAGAAATGCGGCAAAACCATAGAAAGCGTCAAAGAACTTGTTGAAAAAGTTCCGGTGATGGGCATTTGCTTGGGCGCCCAAATACTGGCGTTGTCTCAGGGTGGAGACACTTACAAGTTGAAGTTTGGTCACCGCAGCCAAAACCAGCCTGCATTGGACTTGAACACTAACCGTTGTTACATAACCACGCAGAACCATGGATACGCCATCGACACCGAATGCTTCTGCAGAATTCCGCTCGAACCTTGGTTCATTAATCCCAACGACAAAACCATCGAGGGCGTTAAGCACAAGAGTAAACCCGTTTTCGCTGTGCAGTGGCATCCTGAAGCTTCGCCCGGACCCTACGACACCGAGTTCCTCTTTGACACCTTCGCCAAGAGCATGGAGGCGACGCAGTAATGCCGAAGTTTGAGTGGATAAAGAAAGTGATAGTTCTCGGAAGCGGCGCCATAAAAATCGGAGAAGCCGCAGAGTTCGACTACAGCGGCAGCCAATGCCTCAAAGCCCTGAAGGAAGAGGGCATTGAGACCGTTCTGATAAACCCGAACATAGCCACTATCCAAACGGACCCGCGCCTGTCAGGCAAAGTGTACCTGCTTCCGGTAACGCCGGAGTATGTGAAGAAAGTAATCCAGAAAGAGAAGCCCGACGGCATCCTCCTGGGCTTCGGAGGACAAACGGCGCTGAACTGCGGTCTCGAACTCGCCAAAACAGGCATTCTGGAAAAGTACAACGTCAAAGTCCTCGGCACACCTATTCAAGCTATCGAGGACACAGGCGACAGAGAACGTTTCCGAGAAGCCATGCTCAAAGCAGGCGTTCCCCCGCTGAGAAGCAAGGCGGCGACGACTGTTGCGGGTGCTCTTGAAGTTGCAAAGGAAATCGGTTACCCAGTCATAGTCCGCGTCGCGTACACTCTGGGCGGCAAAGGCGCAGGTGTAGCCCACAACGCATTGGAACTAAAAGAAATAGTCACACGTGGACTCGCACAAAGCCGCATCCGCCAAGTTCTCGTGGAGGAGTACGTGGGTCACTGGAAAGAAGTTGAATACGAAGTCATGCGCGACTACGCAGACAACTGCTTAACTGTCTGCAACATGGAAAACTTCGACCCCATGGGCGTCCACACAGGAGACTCCATTGTGGTGGCGCCGTCGCAGACCATGACCAACCGCGAGTACCACCTCATCCGATCCACATCGATAAATGCCATACGA
>Ga0256868_10000267_pt1 | contig 31556 bp, 30 predicted proteins | sample RVTome_13_FD_187341 | JGI IMG/M metagenome (GOLD analysis project Ga0256868, IMG submission 187341) | Soil microbial communities from uranium-contaminated site in the Upper Colorado River Basin, Wyoming, United States - RVT92D227 HiSeq ...
TTAATCTTCGAAAAATCTAATAAAGCGATGAGATCTTTCGTGAATGTTTCTATTCCGCCGGTAGTGAAAAAAGGATCGAACCCAGTGAGTATGAGTGCCTTTCTCATATTACGAATTCTTTATCAGGCAGCCGGAAAATTTAGAGTTCAGAATCTTGATGCCTAAAATTGAGCGATTTTTTAGTCTGTCATTCCGACTTGTCCGGAATCTTTCCTTGTTTTTCAAAAGGATTCCCGACGCACTTCGTTTGAGGGAATGAGATCTCTTTGGTGCGTGAATTCTTTTTCTTGCAGCAACGCAACAGAAAATGTTGTTGTAAAAAAATCGCTCAATTTAGGTGATAATATGTAATATTTTTCTAAAGGTCTCATTCTAAAGTCCTTTATTTTTATTCTTCCATATCTCTATTATTTCCCGGAACATCTGCAAAGAATCTCTTAATAGACTAATTTTGCTCATTTCATTATAATACCAATTCACAGGCACCTCAATAATCCTGTATCCTCGTAATCTAGCAATGGAAAGTATCTCCACATCAAAACTCCAACCGGTAATTCTATTAGATGCAAAAAGATCCTGGACAACCGTATGTTTGAAGCATTTGAAGCCGCATTGCGTGTCCCGGAGACCCGGCAGAATCAGCAACCGCACAATGATGTTGAAAACGCGCCCTATCAGGTGTCTGTAAAGGGGCTCGCCAAAACGCTTCGCACCTTCTACTTCCCGGGAGCCGATAGCAATATCATAATTATTGCAATTAGGAGGGAGGAACTTATTGACCTCCTCTATCGGTACCGCCAAATCTGCGTCAGAGATAAGAAGGTAATCTCCTTGGCCGGAGAGAACCCCTGTTCTTACTGCCGCTCCCTTACCTCGACTCGCTTCATAGACGTATCTGATAAAAGAATATTTCGATGCAAAATCAAGAATAATTTTTTTTGTCAGATCCGTACTTGCGTTGTCAACAACTATCATTTCTGTTTTGAAGCTTTGTGCCTGTATTAAAGTTACTATCTTCCCGAGAGCGACCGGCAGCCTCCGCTCTTCGTTGAAGGCAGGTATAATAATCGAAAGAAAGGGTTCAGACCGGGAATCCTTAAGAATGTCTATGGGTTTATTTTCCGTGCTTTGTTTTGACATAATATACTGACTTTAATCAATATTTGTATGATAATATTTTTTTAGCTATATAATAATCTAAACAATATTTTTTTAATATCGAGATTTTTGAAACCTGACACTTCAGTCGATGTAGTCGGACAGATTAAAAGATAATACTCATTTATGTCAAAATATAATGTCCTGCATGGGTTTTACATCCTTGTTAGCATTGAAGTCCCACCCGGCAGACACGAAATCAAACTGAAATTCAAGAATAGCGTTTATCGCTCATCAGGAATTATCGTTTCGATTATCTCAGCAGCGCTTATTCTGTTCATTTTTCTGCTACGGTTCTTTTCCAGTTTACCTCCGTTCTATCGTTTTTAAGCCGTGCAATCATTTTGGGGCTATAAGTTATCCATCCTTCGGGCGATTCATAACGTATTCTGAACGTCACATCACTGCCGAAGTGAACTCTCAAAGAGCCTTCCGGAGGTAGTTCCATCCTCGTCATTTCGTCATCGCCGGTCAAAACAGCATAGTAGCCATTGATATAAGGTCCCAATTTCCAAGATACCGTATTATTTGAATAAATGGCACTAACCGTCAAAGGAACTTCATATTTAATCCTGCCACAGTATGCTTTTGTGATACCTTCTATTGAATCGGTTATATTCACCAATCTTCCTTCAGGGAGCACATACTGCCAAACCCTCTTCCCTGAAAGGTCATGCTCACACAAATAGATATCGTCATAAAACCATAGTCCAGATGTGGTAATGCCGTGATAGCAGTTTAACCATTGAATCCCCTTAAAATAGTGTCCCTCAAAAGCGGGGCGCCTTAAGAGATCATTTGGGTGTGCGCCGCTAAATATGAACATCCCTTCTGCACTCAATTGCCGGGCGCTTGAAAAATGATCGCGCCATATGCTTCTGCTATCAAACATAGTATGGAGAATAACAACCACTAAGAGACCTGCACTCAAGATTTTACCGGTTAATCCGTTATGCCAGAAAAATCTGATGATAAAGGATAGGAAAAAAACGACAGCAATCCATACTACCAGAAAAAAGCGCGGGGCTGCGAAATGGGCGACCGGCAGAATAGGAAACAGGATCAAAACCCCTATCCACAAAATAAAGAAGGCCCTCTTCCAATTTTTTGTTAAGAATATTATGAAGGCGGCAAGAACAGCGATAGCCGCTGTAATGCCCAACGCGGATTTCTGTCCGAAAAAGGGATGGATTGCATTATAGGGAAGGAGGATTGCATTCTTTGCTGATATTGGGCCGCCATACCCTCCCCAAGGTGTTCCAAGCATCCAAAAGCGCCAGCCGACGTATAACGATAGCAGGACAAAGTGAGGCGCTAAATACTTAAGACGATGTTTCCACTCGCCGCATGGCAGAGCGATCGGTAAGAAAGCGAAAGGGACGTACACTTCCTTTGCGGCCATTGAAAGGGCATATGCTAAAGCTGAACCGTAGGCCCATCCAATCTTACTTTCTTCGAGGCTCCTTATGAACAGATAAAGCGAAATCAGGGTAAAGAATAGTCCGTCCACATAGTGCCGTGTCATCAATTGCTGCGCAATTACGGCGACAGGCGATCCAAGGAGAAACAATGCAGCTCCTAAGAATGCGAAGGGCCTCTGCACCCATTTTCTTAAAATAAGGTAGACCATGATGCTGCAAAGCCAGATCACGATTAATTGATGTATATAGAACCATTGCGGCTTAAGATCGAATAAGAAGATATCGATGTCGAAGGAAAAGAGCAAAACGGGTGTAAGGAATCTCGGTGTAAACTCTTGCCAGATTCGGGGTTGGAGGAAATACTCACGAGGATGGTAAAGGATAGCGTGTTTCAGTATCTGTGTGTCATCATATGTCCACCAAAGGTGAATAACATCTCCATAAAACCCTCCAATTATCAGAGCAAGAAATAGGAAGGAAACAGTATCATAAAGAGAAAAATTCCTATCCTCTTTCTTGTCATTTGTTATTTCCATAGCTCCCTAAAATCAAGACACTTTCATTTTTTTTGAATCAGCAGGATCAGACGCTGCCGGTATCTGTAGAAAAGAAATAAGAAATTTAACTATAATACATAAAATGTCAAATTGGATAAATCTTGTCAAATATTTTCTTATAAAAGACATAAAATCCAGATATGCCGGCTCGGGTCTGGGAGTTTTCTGGACCTTCATCCTGCCGGTATTTCAGATACTTCTTTACTGGTTCGTTTTTTCGACCATTATGCGGGTGAGACCCTATTCGAACGCACAGATTCCCTATGTCTACTTTCTCCTTTCGACTTTTTTTTTCTGGCTGGCCCTTTCCGAAAGTTTTGCCAGGTCGGGGACAGTAATTATCGAGAATGCCGAGATCGTGAAAAAAGTTCATCTCCCCAACATTGTTTTACCACTCTCGGTAACGCTGTCGAGCTATCTGCACAATATGATCGGCGTCATTATTTTTATCCTTATTTTTGCGGCCTCCGGTTCATTACATCCGCATCTTTTTTTAATTGCCCCTGTGCTATTTCTTCAGTTTCTGTTCTCCGTGGGCACAGGTATGATGATATCTGCGATTGTACCTTACGTGAGAGACCTTCAACAGGTAACAGGCTATGTGATTCAGGGAATGTTCTTTCTCTCCCCTGTAATTTACAGTCTTGACGCCATACCCGAGAGAATGAGAGGGCTCGCCTATCTGAACCCGGTTACCGTATACATCGAATCCTACCACACTATAATATTCGAGAGAAGTTTCCCAGGTTTGTGGTACGTCGTGGGAATGGTCTGCATTTCGGGGCTATCTCTGATTTTCGGAATGATGGTATTCAACAAACTGAAGGAAGGATTTGCCGACATACTCTGAGAATGGAAAACACTGCGATAACCATTAAGGGGCTCAGGAAAGTATACAGGTTATACGAAAAGCCGATACACAGGCTGAAAGAGATGCTTTTCCGTAAACAATACCATAATGACTTTGTAGCACTTGAAGGGATTGATATTATTGTGAGGGAAGGGGAGACCCTAGGTATCATCGGAGAGAACGGGGCAGGAAAGTCAACTCTCCTGAAGGTCATCTCCAAAACACTGAGGCCGACTGAAGGCGAGATTACTATTCACGGCCGCGTCTCCTCTTTACTCGAACTCGGGTCCGGATTTCATCCGGAATTCACCGGCATTGACAATATTTATTTCTACGGCTCCCTGCTCGGCATCTCTCCTGCCGACATGAAAGAGAGGGTGAAGGAAATAATCTCCTTTGCCGAAATAGGTGAATATATCAACTATCCCCTGAAGACTTATTCATCGGGCATGTACGTGCGACTCGCTTTTTCTGTGGCGATGGCGGTAAGACCGGATATCCTTGTCGTAGACGAGGCCCTCTCTGTGGGAGACCTCTATTTTCAAAAAAGGAGCACGGATAAGATATTATCTTTCAAGGAAAAGGGGAAGACGATTATTTTCTGCTCTCACAGCATGTATTATATCAATAGGTTGTGTGACAGGGTCATCTGGCTGAAAAATGGGAGGATCAACATGGAGGGCTCGCCGCATGAGGTGACGCAGGCCTATGAAACATATCAGCTCAGGAAGGAAGAAGGTGGCAAGAACGGGAATGAGACGGCGGGCTTGCCTGAATCCGGCGCGCTACCCCTTGTCCTCATTCGCAATATCCTGGTGACTCCCTTTCCTATGGTACGTTGCGGTGACAATCTGAAAGTCGAGATAGAGATTACGGCCCGCGACAATACCCTGCCCTACCGGGCGGCAGCAACCCTCAAAAGGATAGACGAGATCAATATCATCGGGATAGGATCAAAAGAGCTTGAGCCGTTTCACGGAAACAGGAAGATAAGTCTCTGTTTTCCGTCCCTTCAACTCAAGGAAGGAACCTTTTTCGTAAAGGTCTATACTATGGACGAGAGTTTTGTCCATATCTTTGACAGCAAGGCGTCATCCCCCTTTACCATACCGAAGGAAAGTCCTGAACTGGGATTTGTAAACATGCCGTACCACTGGAAGATCGAAGCTTGAGATCCGTGCTTTATGTCCTCCCGGCAACAGCCATTGGAGGAGCAGAAACCAGGTTCCATACCATCATCAGGCAAATGAAGGAAATACGGAGCGTCCTCCTCACTCAGTCAGTAGTCGCCGATTATTTCAGCGACCTCGGAGTAACCGTCAGGCGCTTCGACGACTACGGATGCCATTCGCCCATGCCGTTCTCTTTCCTGGAAACGGTGAGGTATGCGAAGGCGATCTCAGATACCGTCAGGAGAGAAAACATAGACTGTGTCCTGGGTATAATGCACGTGGGGACCTTTTATTCAGCAGTAGCTAAGGACGTATTCAGGCTGAGGCCGCCACTCATAGGCACGATCCTGGGCAATATATCGGCCTATTTCGATATGGAGGATAGGAATCCAACACTTCTTGAAAAATCGCTCCTGTGGTACCTTCTAAGAAGGCCGTCTCTGTTGGCTGTTCCCTCTGAAGGCGTAAAAGATGATATCGTGAAAAACTTCAAGTTGCCTGAAAAGAAAATCAGAGTAATCTATAACGGGATAGATATTGATAATGTCCGCCGCATGGCTTCAGAGAGAATAGACATGTTGAACGGATATGAGGGCAAAATAATCATTACTGCCTGCAGGTTGAATGCGCAGAAGGATTTTTTCACTCTTCTCAACGCGTTCAAAGAAGTCCTCAGAAAGATAGCATCAAAATTGGTCATTGTCGGCGATGGTGAATTAAGAGAAGAGATAGTCAGGTATGCAAAAGATATCAACGTCGAAAAGGATTTGGTCATTACAGGATTTCAGAAGAATCCTTACAAATTTATAAAACGGGCGGATGTTTTTGTCCTGTCCTCTTTTCTGGAAGGGTTCGGTAACGTCATTGTCGAAGCCATGGCACTTGGTGTTCCTGTTGTGGCGACCGACTGTCCTTCCGGACCCGCTGAAATTGTTCAGGACGGAATTAATGGGTTCCTCGTGCCGATTAAGAACCACGATATTATGGCCGAAAGACTTTTGAAGCTTTTAGAGGATGAAGACCTGAGGGAAAAGATTACGGAAAAAGGAAGGCAGCGAGCCGAATGCTTCGGGGTTGAACCCATGATAGAGAAGTTCAGAAAACTGATTTCCCAAGCTTAGTTAGAAAGATTTTTTGTGAAAGAGATAATGGAGATTAGACTATATAGAGAGGGCGACGAAATAGGGATTACAAAGCTCTTTCATGAGGTTTTTGGAAGAGAGATATCCCTTGAAGAATGGCGCTGGAAATATACCGGCGAGGGAAACAAAAAAGTCTATTCCGCTGTTGCAATAGACGAAAGGGACAGAATTGTCGCCCACTATGGCGGAATGCCTCACCGTATGATTTACCAGGGCAGGGAGGTTTACGGACTCGCCATCGGTGATGTCATGGTCCACGCCAAATACCGCGGCCTTAGGCTTTTTAAAGAAGTGGCTTCCATGGTTCCGGAGGAGGCTGTCAAGGACGGCATTATCCTTGGTTATGGGTTTCCGAACGAGCGGGCCCTCCGGCTGCCTGAGAAACTGGGCCTATACGAAAAGATCGAAGACGTTTGTGAAGCGAATAAGGAGACGAGGTTTTGGAACAACCCTGCGCGCTATGTCTATAAGCTATTCCCGCTGAGTTACGATGACCGGAGGATAGATGACCTCTGGGAAGAAGTGAAATACAGCTACGTTCTATCCGTTGTCAGGGACGGAGATTACCTCAGGTGGAGATATCAACGGCATCCTCTCTTCAGCTATGAGCTATGGGGTCTCAGGAAAAGATGGAGCAGCAGGCTTCGCGGAATTGCAGTGTTGAGAAGAGAGGATGAAAAGGAAAGGGTCCTTATTATGGATTTTGTCTGTCCTGCGAACGAAATGTACGCTCTCTTCCAAAAGATAGAAAACGTTGTGTTCGGCAAAAAAAAGAGACTGGCCCTCTGGCATCCTGAATATCTGAAACGGAAGATGACCCGGATGGGTTTTTCCGTAGGGTCCGCCGGGACATCCATCCCGCGAACAACCCATGAACAGACCCTAAGGAAAAACGAGATAGCGGGCAGATTTTTCTATACCATGGGGGATACCGATTTCCTGTAGAGAACAGCTCTTCGAGTTACTTGGCCTTTTCAGGTTCGCCCGTTATCTTATCGGAATATATCTCCATCCCGGCATCTTTTACCGTCTTATCTATAAACTCCGTTGCCTTTACCTTGGCCAATTCATTCTGCAACTCTGCTTTAATAGAATCTTTTACTTCATCAAACGTTTTCGTTCCGGACTCTTTATAATCTTCAACCTTAATGATGTGATAGCCGAACCTTGTTTCCACAATCCCGCTTAACTGGCCGGGCTTCAGAGAAAAGGCAGCCTCTTCAAAAGGTTTGACCATTTTGCCTTTTTGAAAATACCCCAAATCGCCGCCTTTCTTTGCGGAACCCGGGTCTTCCGAATATGCCGTTGCCAGTTCCGCAAAATCTTCTCCTTTTTTTAATCTTTCGAGGATCGACTCAGCCTTTTCCTTCACCTTCTTTTTTTCTTCTTCCGACATGTTATGTGAGAATTTCAATAAAATGTGCCGTGCCTTTACCTGCTCGGGGAAGGAAAACTTATTCTTGTAAAGCGTGTAGTACTGTTTTTGATCTTCTTCGGTTGCAATGACATCTTTCGCTACAACCTTCATGAGGTATTCCTTAAAAAGGTAATCATTCATGAGATACTGTATTTTCTCGCTCACATCCACTCTCTTATCAAAACCCTCTCTCCTTGCAATATCCGAGACTACCTTGGCTTCGAGCAACTGTTTTATCAATGGTATTTTCTGCTGGGGATTATCCTGTAAATATTTCTGCTTTTCAGGAGTATAATAGCTGACAAACCTGTCGAAAGCAGACTTTTTTATAACAAAATCACCTGCCTTAGCAAGAACAGGATCATCTTCCTCCGCGTATGACAAACTCAGAGAAAGTGCCAAGGATATGCACACCGATAGCAATATTCTTAATAACATTCTTCCTCCTATCAAAATAGAATAGATGGACAATATTATATGATAAAACAAGATTTAAAAAGACGTCAAATCCAATGCAGTCTTACAGGCTTTATACGCCAAGGGTCCAAAATCCTGTTGACTCAGCTATCGGGCTCATTGCGGAGATCTTCGCTGTGACCGGGAAAGCCCGCCAAAACCTTCCCCAACCTTTCTGTCAGCCGGGAGGGAGGGCTGCTGCTTGACAGTTGCTCTTTGTCCTGCACGTGCCGCAGGTGTTGAAGTCGGTTGCTGAACGTTTGCCGCTGGTACCCGCTGCTGCTGTGGTGTCTGCGCAACAGTGCCCTGTGACTCCCTCATCTTCGGATGAGCAGGGTCATTGATCGAAACGACCATCTTTTCCTCCCCCCTCACCATTACTATCTTGTCCGCTTCTATTTCTTTTAGAGTAAAGCCACTCATAGTGTCCCCTTTTTTCATAGATATCTGTCTTTTCCCCCTACCTGCAGTGCTCCGTGGTGCTTTCAGGTCTTCCATATATGCGATTCTCATGTCATCTGTTATCAAAATCCCGTAAAGAACAAAATCAGGCTTTGGTAGGGGTTGTACCTCTTTTTTCTCAACCGGAATTTTCCGTTCAGGATGAAACAGATTATCTTCAGATATATTTGCATATTCTGCTATAGACGGTATCTGGGTCTGTTCAGTTTGTTCATCTTCCTTGTCGATGATTTTCTTTGAAATAGGGATTACATATTTGACTTCCGTAGAAAATGAAGGAAAGATGCTGTACAAAACAAAAAAAGTTAAAGCCGAGAGTAACAGCACATTCAGTAAATTCAGGTTTCTTATAAGATTTTTGAATTGCATACAATTGCTCTGAAATTTTCAAATTTTACCATAAAGTTATGACCGATTTCTGTGAATACTCTCCACCTTTTAAAAGATGGATAAAAAACCGATGCAGCATATGGAGGTATTTTCTTGTACTCAACGCTGTGGTGGCTGTATTTTTGATATATTCACAATTTTATGTTTAGTAATAAAGCATCCTCTTTTTTCATTTCATTCTCCGAAAAAAAGGAATGTTTATTAATTTTAACATTTTCGCAGTTTTTTATTTGATTGTATCCCTGCTGTGGGAATAAAATATCAGTGGGCTGTCTTCAGAGTACACGTAATGTTGAGTTGAAACAGATGAAAATATTGATTGCTGACGATGATAAAAACCTGCGAAAGGTTCTCGCAAATGAGCTCTCTGACTCAGGACATGAAGTCACAGAGGCAGACAACGGGAACAAGACAATACAATCGCTCGAAAAGGATGAATATGATATTCTCCTCCTCGACCTGAACATGCCGGGAATGAACGGGATGGAGATACTGAAAAAGATCAGGGAACTCGATATCTCTACGGAAGTCGTCATCCTCACAGCATATGCAACGGTGTCAACAGCCGTCGAGGCGATGAAGAACGGTGCTTACGATTACCTGACAAAACCCTTCCAGACAGAAGAGCTCATAACCTCAATAGAAAGGGCATACGAGAAGAAGAAACTGCTCAGCGAAAACCTGCTTCTGAAATCACAGTTAAAACGGCAATCTGAAAAGAAAAGTATCATAACAAAAAACCCTCACATGCTTGAAATACTGGAAACAGTAAAAAAATATGCTATTTCGGATTTGCCGGTGCTTGTTTCAGGGGAAAGCGGTGTCGGAAAAGAGCTGATAGCAATGGCTATCCATGACGCATCAAAGAAGATTGACGCTCCCTTCATCCCCATCAACTGTGGTGCCATCCCTGAAACAATGCTTGAAAGCGAACTGTTCGGCCATGAAAAGGGGGCATTCACAGGCGCAATTGCCAGGAAATCAGGATTGCTGGAAATAGCAAATCACGGTACACTTTTTCTGGATGAGATCAGTGAACTGAACACGCAGCTCCAGGGAAAGCTCCTGAGAGTGATAGAGACGGGAAGTTTTTTCAGGGTGGGTGGCATAAAGGAAATCAGGGTTGATGTCAGGTTCGTCTCTGCGACGAATAAAGACATAACCAGAGAGGTTGAGAACGGAAAATTCAGATCAGATCTCTATTATCGTATCAGTGCACTGACCGTTCATATCCCGCCGTTAAGGGAAAGGAAAGATGACATCCCCCTCCTCGTTGATCATATTATCAGGAACTATGCTGCATTCAAGGGGAAAAAGGCCAGTAAAGAGACCCTGGACATCCTTTCCGAATATTCATGGCCGGGTAACATAAGGGAACTTCAGAATGTGGTTCACAGAGCCTTATTTTTATCTGACAGTAATTCAATAGAACCCCATGACCTGACGCCTGATCTGTCAGCAGGGCATACAATCTCCGGAACCCGGCTTGAAGATGTGGAAAAAAAGTATATCATGAAGGTTTACCGGGAGGTCAACGGGCACAAGAAAAAGGCAGCTGAAATACTCGGTGTAGATCCAAAAACCCTCTATAGAAAATTGTCTAAATATGGGATAAAAGAATAAGAAATCAGCCTGCTTCAATCCAGATTGCAGGGGTCTGTGCAGTTGATTGCCTGATTCAAAATACATGAGAGGCAGAAAAATCAATATCTTGCTGATTGAGGATAACCCTCAAGATGCACAGCTGGTCAGGGAAATGCTTGCTGAAGCTGACACGGTGAAATGCGAATTGACACATGTTGAAAGTCTCGGTCAAGCCCTGGAGATTTCTTCCCGAAAAAGTTTCGATATCATCCTCCTGGACCTTTCCCTTCCCGATGAGCAGGGACTTGAAACCGTTGTTAAGATATGCAAAGCCCTGCAGAATATCCCGATCATCGTAATGAGCGGCATAGGAGACGAAGAGATTGCAATAAAGGCATTGCAGGAAGGTGCACAGGACTACCTTGTTAAAGGTAATGTAGACAGCAATCTGCTCATTCGTTCCATGCGGTATGCTATCGAACGGAAACAGTCAGCAGACGCCCTGCGCAGGGCACACGATGAACTGGAAATGCGAATCCAGGAAAGAACAGGGGAGCTGGTTAAAGCGAATAAAGCGCTGCTGGCGGAAATAGCCGAGCGCAAGAAGGCTGTTGCGGCATTACACAGGAGTCGGGCAAGTCTCGCTGAGGCACAGCGCATTGCACGTCTTGGAAACTGGGACTGGAATATAAAGACAAAAGAACTACACTGGTCAGATGAGATATACCGTATATTCGGCCTGACACCCAAACAATTCGGGGCAACCTACAATGCCTTCCTTAATTCCGTTCATTCTGAAGACAGGGGATATGTTGATCTGGCCGTTAACGAGGCATTGGCTGGAAAGCCTTATAGCATAGAACACCGGATTGTCTTGCCCGATGGCAAGGTTCGGTTTGTTCATGAACAGGGGGAGGTTACCTTTGATGAGGGAGGCGAACCGGTCAGAATGCTCGGAACGGTGCAGGATATTACAGAGAAGAAAGAAAAAGAGATCCGCCTGATCATGAGTGAGAGGCTCGCATCCCTGGGACAGATTGCCTCAGGCATAGCACATGAGATCAATAACCCCCTTGCCACTATAGGTGCCTGTGCAGAAGGTCTTCTTAACAGGATCCGAAAAGGACGGGTTGACCACAAATTGTCTGAAAATTATCTGAAAATGATTACTGAAGAGGTTGCAAGATGCAAGGGTATTACCACGAGCATGCTTTCTTTTGTCAGGCAGACCACCTATGAGAAGAAAACATTAGATATACACAGCGTACTCGACAAAACCCTTGAGCTTATCAGCTTTCAGGGCAGATTAAAAGATATAGAGGTGATAAAGAAATACAACGGCACGTTGTCTGTGAACGGAAGCGAGGGCGATCTGAGGCAGGTCTTGCTGGCAATTATCGTCAATGCACTTGATGCCATGGAAGACAGGGGGACTCTTATGATCGAAACAGACATCACGTCCTTTGACAGGCCGATAGAAAATCGGGCCGGAACCGGTTCATACCCGGAAACGCGAGAATCTGTAGCCATCAATATCAGCGATACGGGGCCTGGCATATCTCCCGAGATAGTGAACAGGATATTTGACCCGTTCTTTACAACCAAATCCGACAAGGGGGGAATAGGCCTTGGACTTTCAATTGCTGATAAAATAATCAAGGACCACAACGGGCATATCATCATTTCATCAGACAAAGGAAAAGGAACGACTTTTCAGATAACATTGCCGAAATGACCCATCGGGCAAATATCCCTGATATAAAGGCATAATGCCTCATGTAATCACTGCATTACTAAGGAGTTCATAAGTAAGACCACATTGTCTGTCATTCCAGCTTGTCTGTCCCGAATGCTTTCGGGATTGAAGAAATATGCTGGACATCCGTCAGACGTCCGTCAGTACTTAAGACGGATGACGGACAGCATGACAGAATAGTTAAAGGTATGTGACTTTTCTTATGGTCTTATTAGTAATTGCAGGAATCCAATAAAAACGACAGGTTTATTGCTGGTACTCTTCTTGCATATATTTACAGTAGAAAAACGAGGGTCTGCAAAAAAATGCAGAGGGGAGAGACGATTGAACATTCTGTTGGCAGAGGATGACAAAAACTTCGGTGCCGTCATGAAAAAAGAGATGGAAGAAGAAAATTATACGGTTGATCTTGTTCATGACGGGGTTCAGGTAGTGTTAAGTTCCTTCGATAAGAAGTACGATTTGGTCCTGATAGATATCATGATGCCAAAACTGGATGGTATCAACGCGCTCAGGATTATCAAAAAAATCAATCCGGATGTGTCTGCCATAATCTTCTCCGGAAATATGGGGCATGATGAAATAGAAGAGTCATTGAAGGCCGGTGCATGCGGATATTTTACCAAACCTTTCGAGATAGCAGAGCTGAGAAATTATATAGAACAGCACTTGAAGAGATGACAGATTTGGAAAATATACAGAGCTATTACCTGCTGCTCGTCAGGGCAGATATATCCAGTTTTACAACCTGTTCCCTCGGGTCCCTGTAATTTCTGATCCTTATATCTATTTCCTTGACAGTAAGGTAAGGAGTCCGTGTCTCTAAAGAATAGAGGACGTCCCTTAATGCCCTCGGGTCAGGGAGGACGGTATCAATGCTGACGGTTATTGTCTTGAATGAATCACGATCCTCAGGCTTTCCTACCCGTTCACTGGATATGGTTCCGCCGCTGCGCGTTACAATATCCTTAACCATTTCCTGGAGGGTTGCCGCAGCAAGAGAAAGGGTCTGCCCCTCGACGAGTTTTGAATCATCGGACTTCCTCTCCTCTTTCAGAGAAGCAAGTTTTTTCTCCAGCTGGGGTTTTTCAGCGATGAAGGTAATATATTTTTCAAGCGTCTTTGTCTTCACATACTGGCTTTCCTTAATCAAGGCGACTCTTGTCTGAATTTCCAGATAGACATACTGGTATAAGACAAGACCGAGCAGGATTGCCATTAACGGTATTGTAAGAAGTAAAGTCTTATTCCTCTTCATCTTCATCTGTTTCCGTTTTCTTTTTCACTTCTTCCTTTTGAACACCCTCTATCTCCATCTTAATATTGAACCTTTCAGAATTCATCCGGGTATCCCTGAAGGTCGGTGATGCAAACTCTACCTTCCTGAAATACGGTGACGCCTCAAGTTTTGACAGAAGACCTGTCGCTGAGGATGCATATCCTTCAATCTCAACAGTCGTTTCGGTAATGCGCAGTCTTGACAGCCATGCAGTTTTGGGAAGGATGGTTGTGAGTTCTTTGAGGATATTCAGTGACATTGGTCTTTTTCCCTTGAAATTGTTTATGGTGAAAATTTCCTGATTCAGTGTTTCAAGTTCTTTTTTGAGAGCTTCGACCTTTTTTACCTCATCCTTCCTCAGCGCAATCTGACGGTCGATTTCCTGAAGCCGCTTCTCTTCTATCCTGAGAGGAGCGATGAGGTAGAGAATCCACATGGCAATAATCCCGAGTATGAGGACTAGCGTAAAAGCCTTCGGGGACTTTGCCTTCTCATGATAGCCTTTACTGAGCAGATTCAATCCTCCTGCCTGTGGCCATAATGATTCGAGGGCACCGCCGATGGCAGCATAGGGGATCTCTTTATAATCGCCTGAAAGTTTGATCCTGATATCAGTCTCATTGAGCAGTCTGACCGGCTGGCTTATCTTTACCTTAAGCATCTCTTTTAACGTGGAACTCTTGTCCTTGAGCAATATAATAATCTGCGGTGATTTCCCGAGACTTTTCATGAAATCCATTAAAGGAAAAATCCCTGCAGTGATGTCGTCAATCTTCGTTTTTTCATCATCTGTACTGAAAGTTCCGGAAATAGTCCTCGTTATTGAACCATCCAGGAATAGAGCGCTTTCATATCCGTCTTTCTTTATTTCCACAAAGACAGAATCCGCCTTTCTATCCATATGACGGCATAGAGTTTCAATCCCTGAAAGATTTACCGTCAGACCCTTCACCGTGATCCCTTTTTCTCCAAGCGCCTCAATGTACGGCCTTATTAAGTCAGCCTTTGCCGCTACAGCAAGAATAGTCAGCTTCCCTCCATTTTCCCCGAGGATCTTAAAGTCATAGAATGTATCCTCAGAGCTGAAAGGGGTGATCCTGTCCAGTTCATATGAGATAACCTCTGACAGGTTTTCTTTTACGGTTACGGGGAACTCTACGGTCTTGAAAATTGCCCAGGCCTTAGGGATGCTCAATACTACATCCGCCTTTGCAGCGCCGAGATCATTTATTGCCAGTGATAATGAGGAAGCAAAAATCTCTGGTTGCGGGTATCTGTCATCTTCAAAATTGTATTCCCTGACACCTTTTATCTTAATTTTCGACAGGAATCGAGAACCGTAGGCTACTGACAGAGAGCCCTTTTCAAGTGAGGCAGAAAGCGTTTTCGAAGGGTAAATAATATCATCGGCCAGGCTGAAGGAGAGAATCCTCCATAAAGGATCCCATATTCTCTTCAGGATTGAAGACGAACCGGATGCCAGGGTAGTTAATTTAGTGATGACAGTTGTGCCGTTCATGGTTTCATGGTCATGGGGCTTTTATAATAAAGATACGTATATTCGTCGTTGGTGGTAACGGTTACTGTTGCCCTTATTGCATATCCTCCTTTTTCATTTTCCTTGTGGCCGGAAGCATCAATAGTAAAAGTGTTGGTCCCTGCTGTAGTTATATACGGTAGCATAAACTTGTAGTTTTCACCAACAATGCCCATGATATCCTGCTCGTGTATTTCCTTGATCTCTCTTAAGGTTATAATGGCATCCGCAATCTCGGGACTCATGCCCGGAATTGCCATTAAAACCTCTTTTGTTGCAGCGTTTACATTAATCCGCCTCTCCTTTGAATTGACTGTGAGAAAATCTATGACTCCTTTCTTCTCACCGCTTCCATACAGTATTGCCTGAGTCATTCCTTTTACGAGAAGAAGTTCTTCCAGTGTATCAAAATTGGCATCCTTTGCACTATATGGATTTGGCAGGGACATATAGTAGTCACTTTCAGCACCGTGGAGCCTGTGAAGGTCATCTGAATCCCGCCAGTCCATTATGGAATCAACAATTGTATCAACCTCATCCGACTCAATCCCCAAGTTCAGAAAGAGATTTTTTAATACTACATCAGATGCCGTGTTTATGTCTATCTTCCCCGATTCATCCAAAATCCTGACAAGGTAAAATCCGTCCCCGATCTGTCCCCTGTAGGATGTTCCGTCTGTTTTCCAGATCTCCATTCCCTCAAGTTCAACAGTCTGGTTTTTATAAAAATTTCTGTAAAAAAGTTCCATAATGCCTCTTTCTATCCCACCCTCAGCTATAAATTTCCTCTCGATTCCTCCTTTAAAGGAGATGGTGGCATAAGTCTCGGTTCTCGCGGTAAAGGAAAATGAAAGGACGATGACCATAAGGATCGTCAGTACCCATAACACAATCAGGAGGGCAATGCCTTTCTGTGAAGCAAGTTTCTGCTGCCTTGTTTGCCTTGTTCTGTTTCGGGTGTTCACAGGAGATTTATTCTTCATCACGGAACCCTGATTCGGTCATTCCTGATGATTGACTGCCCCTCATTGGAATAATCATGGAGAAATCATTTGCACCTTTGATAAAATGGACCCTGATCTTTTCCGGTATACTGAGATCATCTGTCCATTTATCTACCCATTTCCCTTCTTCCTCTGTCGGGTCTTTAAAGAAATATTCAAAATATATTGTCTCAAAGGAATCGAAAAGCTTGGTGTCCCTGCTGTCAGCCAGGCCTATAACATTCTCAGATATATATATAACCTGCTTGCCTGATTCTCCGAGTATGACCGAATATGTGGCTATCACATAACCCTTTTCTCCGCCCCAGACAGAATAATTTGTTGGAAACTGCATAAATTCCCTTTCACCCTTAAAATAGTATTTCCTTTCGCCGTCTGCATCATACGTTAAAGGTATCATTGACTGGATTTGTGAATCTATGATATTAAAAGAATTCCTCATCCTTTCAAGCGACTCTATTTTTTTCTCTCCTGACTCGACTGAACGTATTCCGAGCCTCATTGCACCGATGACAATCACTATGATTATTCCAAATAATGCAATCGAAATAAGCAACTCAAGAAGGGTGAATCCGCTGCTTGACGAGAGCGCAGAGTTCATATTGGTATTTTTATGATTGTGAGATTCTGCACTTTGCTTTCTGATTTTTTCTCTTTGCATGTTATTTGCCATGCTGATTCTCTAAACCTCTTTTTTCATTACTTTCATCGTCTTCAGAGTAAAAGACTTTTGTTTTAATCCTCTCACCCATTGAACTGTCAAATCGATTTCGATCATTTTTACCTGGAGGCTTTCTGTTCTGTCATTCAGAACATCCTTCACGGATACGTCGATCCTGTAACCGTCAGCAGTTGTCTCACTGAATGACTGCGCAGAAAGTTTGTCATTATTCAATATCTCTCTCATCTTTGCCTCTGCCATTGTTGCTGCAGATACATAATCACCTGACAGCGATATAGCCCTGAGATTGGCTGAGAAGAGTTGCAGGACAACTGTTATTGCGATACCTAAGATTGCTGTTGCTACAAGCACTTCGAGGAGGGTGAATCCTGCCCGGGAATTGAGAGTCTCAAAGCCGGCTTTATAAAAAGTTTTATTTTTCATTTATTTTATTATCAGTGTTCCGACTATAGGGTCTATCTGTATGCTCGCTTTCTTTTTGTCAGTCCACACTATTATAGTGCCTCCCTCAACACCACCTGTCGGGTGTAAGACAAAGTGATATTTCCCCTCCTTAAGTTCTCCATATATCGGATCGATTATTTTGACGGAGATGCCGGAAGGGATTTCTTTTGAACTGTGACCGGTTAAATCATATGTTTTGGAGTCAAGGTCAATGGTAACAACCTGACTTTCATTATGGATCCGGGCGAGAGACCGGGCCTGCCTGATGGTTGCTGATATATTTCTGACTGTTGCATCGAACCTGCTCGAAGGCAGGATATTAGCAAAAAAGATTGTACTGATACCGAGTATCAACGTCATGAGAAAGAGGACAATTATCATTTCAAGGAGGGTGAACCCTTTGTCATTAATCCTGTGTCTTATAATATACATAACTTCATATGGGGGTCAGGTCTTGACATTTGACATAATATTCCCCATTGAATTAATAGAATATATCCACCTGATTTTATGTCAAATGTCAAGACCTGACCCCCATATTCAAAGCGGCAGTTCAGTTATGCTGAAGATGGCTATTAACATGGAAATGACTATAAAACCGATGATCAGCCCCATGGTCAGAATCATGATGGGTTCAAGAAGGTTTACGAACTTCTTTATGGCCATGTTCAGGCTTTTCTCATACGTCTGCGCAACCTTCATAAGCATGGTATCGAGCTGGCCGGTCTCCTCTCCGACCTTGATCATGGAGAGGGCAAGCTGAGGGAAAACATGTGTACTGGCCAAGGGAACAGCGATTCCTTTTCCTTCCTTTGCTCCTGCTGAGACACTGTCGATTGCTGAGGCTATAACCTGATTGCTCACAACCTCTTTTGCATTGCGCAATGCCTGAAGGAGAGGTACGCCACTTTTCAGAAGCGTTCCCAGAGTTCTGCAGAATCTTGCTGTCTCAAGTTTTTTTATGATTTCTCCCAGCAGTTTGAGTTTGACAGCGTCCCATTGATACCTTCCATCTTCAGATTTTATATAATTCCTGAAGATGATCCATCCGGCTATACTCGCTGACAGGACGATCCACCAGTAAGACCTCAGTCCGTTGCTGAACGTGAGAAGAATCTTGGTCGGCAGCGGCAGCGAACCTCCAAGTTCAGCAAATATCGCAGAGAATTTCGGGAGTACAAAGGTCAGGAGGATGATTATTGATATTCCACCAGTGACCATAAGAATAGCAGGGTATATCATTACGGATAAAACATGATCCTTCAGGGCCTTGGAGGATTCCAGAAATTCATTCAGTTTATCCAGCACTACGTCTAGTACGCCGCCGGCTTCGCCGGCCCTTATCATGTTTACATAGAGCTTTGGAAACAGCTTGGGATGCTTTTGCAGGGCGTCTGAAAAAGAGCTGCCTTCCCTGATGGATTTAAGAACAGACTGCACGACGCTCTTCATCTCCCTGCTTTCAGATATTTCAGAGAGTATATTCAGACTTCTGTCAAGGGGCAGGCCGGCATTCAAGAGCGCTGAAAGCTCTGTCGTGAATGTCAGGAGGTCAGCTTTTGATGACCTCAGGGAAATCTTCTTTTTTATTCCTTCTCTTGGTGATGCAACTGTTAGGGGGATAACTCCTGTGTTTTTCAGTCTTTCGACAGCAGATTTTTCGTCGGCTGCCTCAATGACACCTTCGATGATTGAACCTTCGACTGTGGTGGCCTTGTATGAAAAGACAGGCAACTAAGCCTCCTGTGTCACTCTGAGGACCTCATTCAGGGTCGTAATCCCTGCCTTTATCTTCTCGGCACCATCCTCGAGCAAGGTTATCATCCCGTGCTGTTTTGCTGTCTCCCGTATCTGGTTTGAATCCGCATTTTTCAGTATGAGTTTCCGAATATCGTCGTCAATTATCAGCAGTTCAAATATTCCCAACCTTCCATAATAACCCGTAAAAGCACAGGCCTCGCAACCTTTCCCGTTATAAAGAGGCATCGAACTGTCGATGCCGAGGAGTTTCAGTTCTTCCTTCCCGGCTGACGGGTCTGTCTCTTTGCACGAGGGGCAGATGACTCTTACAAGTCTCTGAGCAAGGATCCCCCTGATGGTGGAGGAGAGCAGGAAATTCTCAACACCCATGTCAAGGAGTCTGGTTATTGCGCTTGGAGCGTCATTGGTATGCAAGGTTGAAAAGACGAGATGGCCGGTTAGGGCCGACTGTATCGCTATCTCGGCTGTTTCAAGGTCCCTGATTTCACCAATCATGATGATGTCAGGGTCCTGTCTGACGATATGCCTCAGGGTGTTAGCAAAGTTCAGACCTATCTGCGATTTTACCTGTATCTGGTTTACCCCTTTGAGCTGGTACTCTACCGGGTCCTCAACGGTTATTATCTTCTTTTCGGGGGAATTGATCTTGTCAAGCGCACCATAGAGGGTCGTTGTTTTTCCGCTCCCGGTAGGCCCTGTGACCAGGACGATGCCGTTCGGTTTTTTGATAAGATTATCGAAGGCAGAAAGGTTTCGAGGTGAAAAACCGAGAAGGTCGAGGTCTATCACGATGCCTTCCTTATGGAGTATCCTCATTACAACGCTTTCACCATAGATTACAGGGATTGTCGATACCCTCAGGTCAACTTCCCTTTCTCCAACCTTGAGTCTTATACGCCCGTCCTGTGGCAATCGCCTCTCGGCAATATTGAGTTTTGCCATGATTTTTATCCTTGATACGACTGCTGCCTGAAGTCTTTTGGGTGTTGATTCTATATCATGCAATACGCCGTCAATTCGATACCTCACCTTCAATTCATCCTCAAAGGGTTCTATATGAATATCGCTTGCCCTGCTTTCAATAGCCCGAGTTATGAGCATGTTAACAAGCCTTATTATCGGTGCCTCCGATGCAAGGTCTTTCAGATGCCCGACGTCCTCTTCCTCTTCTTTCAGAAATTCGATTCCTCTGTCGCCGAGGTCTTCAATAATCCTGTTAATATTCTGCGACTCCTGCTCGTAAAACTTGGAGATGTATTCTTCAATTATATTGCCCTCACAGGTATAGACTATGATGTCAGAGGACGTTGCTACCCTGAGAGCATCAATTGAGGTCATATCCTCGGGATTTGCCATAACGACCTTCAGGACATTGTTCTTGAGTTCCAGGGGGATAATCTTGTTTTCACGGATAAAACGTGACGATATCCCGTTCAGGACAAACGGAACCTTGGGCAGATCTTCTGCGTTTAAATAAGGGATGTCTTTAATCATGATTTTCCAGCAAAGATAAACTTATTAATTATATCACAAAGATAAATTAATATGCCCCTTCAGCTTTCAGAACTACCCTGATCGTTTTGAAAAGTATCACCAGGTCGAGCCACAACGACCAGTTCATAACATACCAGGAGTCAAGCTTCATTCTGTACCGGCAGCTTGTATTGCTTCTGCCGGATACCTGCCACAGACCGGTTATCCCGGGTTTAGCACTGCAGATTATATGGATATTTTCTTCAATATCAAATTTTTCCCTCGGCAGATAGGGTCTGGGGCCGACGAGACTCATCTCTCCCTTCAGGACATTGAATATCTGAGGAAGCTCGTCCAGAGAACTTTTTCTCAGAAAGCGGCCGATTTTTGTGATCCTCGGATCTTCTTTCAGTTTCCATGTTTTTTCAAACTCTTCACGCAGTGATTCACTGCTTTCAAGCATCTCCTTGAGTTTCACTTCGGCATCATTCTGCATCGTCCGGAATTTATAGCATCTGAAGGGTCTGCCGTTTTTCCCTATCCTGTCATGGGCATAGATGGCAAATCCGGGAGTTTCCAGCCGGATGATCAATCCTATGATACCGATAAAGGGAAGGACAACAGGCATCAGGATAATACTGACGGCGATATCGAAGAGTCTTTTGACAAACCTGTTTGCGATGGATTTCAGGTTATTTTTTATATTCATCAAAAAAATCTCCTCGAGGAAGAGGTGAAAAAGATAGGTATTCAATAAAGCGATACCTTTAAGGTCCGGGACGATCATGGTGTTGATGGTGCTGTTCTGAACACGTGCTGTCAGGGCGGACAGACGTTCTGGAGATAGTGACGGTATTGCAATAACGGCTGTTTTGATATCCAGTTCCTTTATAAACCCGGGGAAATCGGCTGCCCCGCCGAATACCATCTTGCCGTTTATTGTTTTCCCTATTTTCTGGTCATCATCATCAAGAAAACCGATAACATCGTATCCCATATGCTTTTCTCTCATCAGTCCTTTCGCTACCAGCCTTCCTGCATTCCCCGCACCGATTATCAGTATCCTTTCTCTCCAGATCCCTATGGAATAAAGGACTTTTTTACTCCAGAGACGGAAGACAGGGAATATGAACATTGACAGAGCCCACATCCCGAGCAGAACGAGACGTGATACAAAATCACCCATTTTCCCCAGGGTAACGATCGCCATCAATGCAATGCTTGAGAGTGAAACCGATTTGACTATATCACGTGTCTCATCCCAGAAAGGGATCTTACTGATATAGAGGTTCTCATAAAACAGGAAGAAAATGAATACAGCAGGCATCCACCAGAATGAAAAGAAGTGGAAGAAAGAAAAATGAAAAACCGGAAGGTCTTTTGCCAGATAAGGCAAGACCTCTGCCCTCAGCAGCCATGCCATGAAAAGAGAAGTATAGAAAGCAAAAAGATCAGTGATGACCAGGCATAATACCTGTACAAATCTTCTCATGATTTTGACTAATTCCGTCATCCCGCAATTAATCCAATCTTGAATCCTGCATATTTTGTCATGGATTCCAGAAAAATGTATGGTATCCATATATATCTTTTTTGGTCAATGATAAATTTCAACTGGTGCCGGAGAAATCGCATTCCTTCGCCTTCGGCACGGGCATGTTCCAGAATCCATTTGTTGTTTTTGAGAGACGAGCCTATAGTAAAATAACGCATGAACTGTTTTAACAATGAATAATTATGGGAATGGATAACCATTGCTTCGGGAACATATGCAATCCTGTAACCCTTCACGATCAGTTTTGCCGAAATCAGCATATCTTCATTTGCCCTGACACGATCAGGAAACATTCCAGCCTTTAAAAATAACTCCTTTTTAATAGATGAGCAGACATTGCTGAAAAGAAACGTTTTGATCCCGTATTTTCCCACGTCGTCCATCCCCTTGACCAAACCTTTATCAGGGTAATTGAAATGTCTCGCAAAAACTTCCGGAGGAGATGCGTCAGGCTTAGGAATGTGCCTTCCGTATGTTGCCGCTATATCGGGGATTTGCAAGGGAGCTGTTAACTTTCCCAAAAGATTTTTATCCGCAGGTACTGCATCCTGTGTCATAAAAACGAGTATGTCGCCCTGTGCCTCCATTGCAGCTGTATTTCTTGTTTTCCCGTGATTGAAGGCTTGCCTTGGGATGATTATGGTCCTTGCACCCAGTCTTTTTGCGGTATCGACCGTATTGTCCGTTGAGGAAGAATCTATGACTATTATCTCTGAAGGCGGATGATCCTGTGAAAGGAGCATCGAAAGCAACTGCCCGATAGAAGCGCCGGCTTCAAGAGTCGGTATTATGACAGATATCCTCATGCGGATTTATTTTATCATGATTGAACAACAATTAATGAAATCAGGATGGAATGCATTGCCGGACTTAGGGGTTACTGTCAGCAAGCCCGTCCGGGACGGAAAGAATAATTTTTTCGCAATGTCCGTCCTATATCGGTTAAAATAATAGTCGACGTCGATGATGAAGGAGAGCCGGAAACCGTTTGTGGAAATTTTTGCTGATGGTGCCTGTAGCGGCAATCCGGGTGTAGGTGGCTTTGGTGTAATCCTGAGGTACGGTGACCGGGAAAAAGAATTGTCAGGTTGTGATCCGATGACCACAAACAACCGGATGGAATTGACAGCAGCCATTAAAGCTCTTGAAGCCCTGAAAAAACCCTGTAGAGTCAGGATCATAACCGATTCGAATTATGTTGTTCAGGGGATAACCTCATGGATCTTTAACTGGATGAGGAATAACTGGAAAAACAGCCAGAAACAGCAGGTTATCAATAAGGATCTCTGGGAGAGACTTGTTGATCTTTCGAAGACCCATGACATTCAATGGGAATGGATAAAAGGGCACAGTGAACACGCCGAGAATGAAAGGTGTGATAAACTGGCAAGGCTTGCAATCAAGAAGTACAAGAAAAGTAATCCCCCCTCACCCCCCTTTAGAAAAGGGGGGCATGGGGGGATTTGAGGTTTTTCAGCATGAAAAAGATTGATATCAGGAATCTTTCCGGGATGTTTCTTATTGCAGCACCGAGCCTGAGAGATCCGAATTTTGAACATACTGTGGTGCTCATCTGCGATCATACCAAAGACGGAGCGTTCGGGCTTGTTGTCAACAGGGTCTTGCTGAGCAGTTTTATCCCTCTGCAGGAAGGACTTGATATAAAGGAATGTATTATGGACATGCAGGTATTCTATGGTGGTCCTGTTAAGCCGGAACAAGGCTATATCCTCTATTCCACTCATTCAGATATTTACTATCCTTCGTTGAAGATCAACGATGACCTGTCACTGACAACAGCAAGGGAAATCCTCATTGATATTACTGCCGGCAAAGGACCACAAAAGTTCCTTTTCGCCCTCGGGTTTTCAGGATGGGCTCCCGGACAGCTTGAGGCTGAGATGATGACAGACAGCTGGCTGGTCGCTCCTGCTCATAATAGCATTATTTTTGATACACCGGTAAAAGAACGCTGGCAGGCTGCTGCAGATCTGATAGGAGTTGATTTAAGGAGGGTTTTCTTCAGGCAGGGCAGGGTATAGAGTTGACAATTTACCTTTAATTTTATTATCTTATTTATCTTAAATATATTTGAGGAAGGTGACAAGATGAGGACTCCTTTTGCCAAAAAAGGCGATTTGGAAAGAAAGTGGTATCTCGTTGATGCCAAGGATGCCGTCCTTGGAAGGCTTGCTGCAAAGATTGCCCCATACCTGACAGGGAAAAACAAGCCTATCTATACGGCCAACATAGATACTGGAGATTTTATTATTGTTATAAATGCGGGCAAAATAAAACTTACAGGCAGAAAGCTTGACAATAAGGTTTATTACAGTCATTCAGGTTATCCGGGTGGTCTGAAGTCAGAGACCGCCAGGGAACGTCTGGGCAGATGTCCTGAAAAGATTATTACTGATGCAGTCTGGGGGATGATTCCAAAGGGAAGGCTCGGCAGGGCAATGATAAAGAAGCTCAAGGTGTACAGTGGCTCAGAACATCCCCATGAAGCCCAGAAACCTGAAATATTGTCAATGTAAAAAGGAGAAATAAATGGCTGAAATTCAGTACAATGCAACAGGAAGAAGAAAGACGTCAGTAGCAAGGGTTACCATTTCGCCAGGAAATGGCCAGATAACCGTTAATAAGAAACCTGCTGATATTTATTTCCCCAGGGAAACATTAACGATGGTCATACGTCAGCCGATCGAACTGGCCGGAATAACCGGGAAATATAATATCAATGCAACGGTTACCGGCGGCGGCCTCTCGGGACAAGCCGGAGCTGTCAGGCACGGAATATCAAGGGCGATTATTGCGATGAACAGCGACCTGCGGGGAAGGCTGAAAAAAGAAGGTTTTCTGACGAGGGACCCGAGGGAAAAAGAGAGGAAGAAATACGGGCAAAAAGGTGCCCGTAAGAGATTCCAGTTCTCCAAGAGATAATGTCCAGAATTCAGCAATCAGAATTCTGCAGTAAGATTGCAACGAATCAGACAACCTGCTCTATGCATTCAGTTTTCTGCTTTCTGTCATGCTGAAGGTTTTTATATGCGGTGGCAGTGGATATACCGGTTGTGAACTGCTCCGCATTCTCTCAGATCATCCTGAGGTTATTGTTACCGGAGCTACTTCCGAAAGATCTGCAGGGAAATCCGTATCCGACCTTTTCCCGCACCTGCATAAATATTCAGCCCTGATATACGAGCCTTTACGCGCTGAAGAGATTCTCCCGAGGGCAGACCTTTTCTTTATGGCATTGCCCCATGGTGAATCACAAAAAGCGGTGGACTTCTTTTTCAGGCACGGTAGGATGGTTATAGATCTCTCAGCTGATTACAGGCTGAGAGATGCGAAGACCTATGAACGATGGTACAATGTGCCGCATAAGTTTCAGGCAACCCTCAAAAAGGCTGTATATGGCCTGCCGGAGATTTATCGAAGCAAAATAAAAAAGGCAAAGCTGATCGCCAATCCCGGATGCTATCCGACAGGAGCTATTCTCGGACTGTTACCGGCTCTTAAGAATAAGTTAATCAGTTGCTCGTCCATCACCATTGATTCAAAGTCCGGAACGAGCGGTGCAGGCCGGAAGGCTGATCTGGCTGTCTCATACTGTGAGGTAAATGAGGGCTTCAGGGCATATGCTGTCGGAACTCACCGCCATACGCCTGAAATCGAACAGGAGACTTCACTCCTGTGCGCCAGGGATATTACGGTGAATTTTACGCCCCACCTTCTGCCTGTTGACAGAGGAATATTGTCGACCATATACGCCCCACTGGCAAGAAGGGTAACCGCAGATGAGATAGTAAGGGTTTATAAGAGGTCTTATGATACCGAACCGTTTGTCAGGGTCCTCAAATACGGAATGTATCCGAACATAAAGAATGTCCGCGGGACAAACTTCTGCGAGATCGGACTGAAATTGAACGAGAGGACAAATACCCTTATTGTGATTACCGCGATAGACAACCTCGTGAAAGGCGCTTCAGGGCAGGCCGTGCATAACATGAATATCATGATGGGCTTTGACGAAAAGACGGCTCTTGATACTTTAGCGCTGTTGCCATGACTGGTGTCAGAGAAAGAGACGGGTATAAAACCGTCATTCCCGCTTGTCGGGAATCTTTCTTGTTGCATCTGATTTGTTAGAAACAATAAAGAAGTATTCCCGACAAGCCGGAATGACAAAAAGGAGAGTATTTGTTATTGTCCCTTTTGTAAGTGTGGCAGATGGACTTTGCTTAGGGGGACTTTTTAAATGAATATGATTCCAAAAGGTTTTTTGTTCTCAACTGCAGAAGCCGCAATAAAAAAACCCGGACGTAAAGACCTCGCTCTCATATATTCCAAGGTGGAAGCCAATATCGCAGGCATGTTTACAACCAATAAGGTCAAAGCAGCGCCTGTTAGGCTTGATATGAAAAGGATAAAAGGGGGAAGAGGACAGGCGATCGTAGTGAACAGCGGGAATGCAAATGCCTGTACCGGTAAGAAGGGTATGGAAGATGCTGCGGAAATGGCAAACCTGGTCGCTCATGGTCTCAAAATAAAACCTTCTCTTGTCTTTGTTTGCTCTACCGGTGTGATAGGAACTCCGATGCCAATGGCCAGGATACGTCCAAATATCTCTGAACTCATTAAGAATCTCGGTAAAGCTTTAATAGAGGATGTTGCCGGAGCAATCATGACAACAGATACGTTCCCGAAGATTGTCAGGAAAAAAGTGAAGATTAAAGGCAAAACCGGCAGTATCGTGGGAATTTGCAAGGGCGCAGGCATGATATGCCCCCGCATGGCAACAATGCTCTGCTTTATCATGACGGATATCGCCGTTCACCGGAAGGCCCTTGATAAAGTTTTGGACGAATCAGTGAAAAGGTCATTTAACAGGATAACCGTTGATGGTGACATGTCAACCAACGATACGGTCCTCATAATGGCGAACGGCATGCTCGGTAATGAGGAGATTACGGAAAAATCAGAATCATATGCCGCCTTCCGGAATGCTCTCTCCGGGGTTACATATGAATTGTCGAAATTGATTGCAATGGATGGCGAAGGAGCGACTAAATTTATTGAGATAGAGGTTAAGGGTGCAAGGAACGAAGCTGATGCTGAAAAAGCCGCTTTTGCAGTAGGAAACTCGAATCTTGTAAAGACCGCAATGTACGGAAATGATGCAAACTGGGGCCGCATCATGGCTGCGCTCGGGTATTCCGGTATCGATATAAAAGAAGAAAAAGTTGATATTTATTTCAGCAAAGTGAAAATGGTCAGTAAAGGAATGACGACCGGAAAAGACAAAGAAGCAGGAGATGTTTTGCGGCAAAAACAGGTTAAAATTATCATAAACCTTCATGCAGGAAAAGCTTCTGCTAAAGTTCTGACCTGCGATATGACTGAACAATATGTCAGGGTGAATGCAGATTACAGAACCTGAATCTTCTCTCCGAATTTTCTCTTGACAAAATTTTGCAGCAATGGTAATTCTATTTAAATGCCTCGTTATCTCCCCTAATACTGCTGCCCAGATCCTACGGGCAGCAGTATGCTAATTTTCAGGATAATTCAACGATATCGTACTTTCTGCTCCCTAAACCGAGTCTTTCCAGTTCTTCTATCTGAAGTTGGTAGGGCCTTTCGCTTAGTTTATAAAGGATGTCGTCACCTTTTATGATATTCTTCTCCTCTGTAGCCGACTGGGAGAGAGGAGGGGCTTTCAGGAGCAAGTCAACACTCGCCTGCTCTATCGAGACGATATCATCCGATATCAATATCCCCTGGTCCTGTATAACCGGAACATCGGCAACGGGCATACAGTCGCATTCAGGCTGTATCTCCGTGAGAAAATTTATATAGATTACTTTATTCGGCTTGAAGGTGCTCAGGACCGTCTTTGCAGCCTCTGCCAGGGAACGCATGAACCTTTCCGAATCTCCCGGGAGAGAAAGACTGCCTGACTGGCAGACCCGCTCACATCTGCCGCATCTCCAGCATTCGTCGCTGTTCCATTTCAGTTCATTCTCAACAAACTTGATCACGCCGAGGGGACATATTTCCATACACTGATAGCAGAGGTCACATTTTTCCTTATCCCAGGCCAGCATGCCTTCTCCTGTTGTATGCATGGCTCCTCTACCACATTTCCAACCGCACTCCCTGTGCTTTGAACTTACACCACCCATTGCAACATTTTTTATAGCCCCTCCGTACCCCGCCTGTATATGTCCTTTGATATGGGAGCAAACGACCATAGCTGGAACATCGTGTATTACGCTTGCCACGGCAATCTCCTTGAGGATCTCTCCCGCTTTAACCATAATGCTATCATTTCCATAAAGTCCGTCGGCAAGGACGACAGGCGCGCCTGCTGAAAGATGATTTATGCCATTCTGGTTCGCCACCTCCAGATAATCAAGACCCTTAATCCTGACTGTATCGGTTACGAAAGGTTTGGCGCCGATATTTATCAGGGCATCAACAACCTTTCTCAGAAAGATCGGCCGTACGATCCTGTGTGCGCCTTCAGAGCCGAAATGGGTCTTGATAGCAACCCACTCCTTGGGTTCAAAATAATTCAACAGATTAATCTCCTTAAGAAGCCGTTCAAGTTTGCCCGGCATACTGTCATCATATTTCCATTTTATTGCCCTTGCTGATGCGAAATATACCTTGGACATATATACCTCCTTCACAATCTTTTCATCCCTGATTTTTTATTATATCAATTCAATGTTTAAATTGAGATGCATATCCTTGTAAAATGTTAATAAAATTATAAGGAGGAATCTATGTATATCCTGGAACACATAACCATGAAGGAATTTAAGAAATACCTCAAACTGACAAAGACTATCATATTTCCATTCGGCACAATAGAGGAGCATGGAAGTCATTTGCCCCTGCATACCGATTCTTTTATCATTCAGGAGGTGCTCAAGTTGGCAGCAAGGAAAAGGAAATTTTTTCTCGCACCGGTGCTGTATTATGGGGTATGCACCACGACAAAGGATCATCCCGGGACTCTGAGCATCAGTCCGGAAACACTCAGACGGTTTTCAAGTGATCTTATTACAGAAGCCCATAAAAAGGGATTGAAGAATTTTTTACTTATTTCAGGTCACGGCGGCAGCCTTCATATGTCAGCCTTGAAAGAGACTGCTGAAATACTTATAGAAAAACTCAAAGATATAAAGATTGCAGTTCTATCTCCCTATGATGTTTTATGGAAGGAACTGTCAGAAATCGCCGAAACACCGAATGACTCTCATGCAGGCGAATTGGAAACATCGATAATGCTCTATTTATCTCCTGAACTCGTAAAAGGAAGGGCTAATGAAGAATATCCTCAAATTCCCAAACCTTTCACCGTGAAGGATAAAGTAAAGTACTGGCCTGGTGGTGTATGGGGCAATCCGAAAAAGGCATCTGCGGAAAAAGGGCAAAAGGCAATAATGGTGATTGTCGACAAGATAGTCGAAATACTTGATAAGGTCGAAATGCTGAAATAGGAGAGCATCTTGCAAAAGTCCTAATTTGTCACCCTTCGACAAGCTCAGGGTGACAGAAGGGCCCTTTTTCAGACTTTTGCAAGAGGCTCAGGAGTTACAGGTTGATTTGAATTCATATGTAAAGTTTTCTAACATCTGCTTGATTTTCCGGTCTTCCTTCCTTTATTCTTCTTGGTACATGAAAAAAGAGATAGTGGATTTCCTTATCATAGGGAGTGGAGTTGCCGGTCTCAGGGCTGCAATAGAACTTGCTCCTTGCGGAAGTGTCCTTGTTGTGACGAAAGACCGGCCTGCTGAGAGCAGTACCGAATATGCACAGGGCGGGATTGCTGTTGCCCTGAGCGATGAGGACGAGGTCGGTATCCATTTCGAAGACACGTTGAGGGCTGGTGACGGCCTCTGCAGGGAAGATGCCGTAAAAATACTTGTTGAGGAAGGACCTCAGCGGATACTTGAGCTTATATCGTGGGGTGCAGAGTTTGATAAAGAGGGTACGAAACTGGATTTTACCATGGAGGCAGCTCATTCAAGGAAAAGGGTATTACATGCTCACGGGGATTCGACAGGCAAGGAACTTGAGAGGGTGCTTCTCAATAAGGCGCGGTCGTTCCCTTCGGTCAGGAAATATCCATTTGCCTTCACAGAATCCCTCATGGTTGAAGATGGAGAATGCCTCGGAGCGTATATTCTTTCAGGTAAAGAGAAAATCGCCCTACTGGCAAAAGCCACGGTCCTTGCCACAGGAGGCGCAGGCCAGATATTTTCAAGAACAACGAATCCTGCAGTCGCAACGGGCGACGGTATAGCAATCGCATTCAGGGCAGGCGCTGTACTTGAGGATATGGAATTCATTCAGTTCCATCCCACTGTTCTCTTCGCCCCATCTGCTCCGCAGTTTTTATTAAGTGAAGCGATGAGGGGAGAGGGAGCGGTCTTGCGGAATGTTCACAGAGAAACGTTTATGAAGGAGTATCATCCCGATGCAGAGCTTGCACCAAGGGATGTTGTCACAAGGGCAATCCTGTCACAGATGGTAAGGACGAAAAGCAGTTATGTTTATCTGGACCTTACACATCTGGACGGCAATTTTGTCAAAGACAGATTTCCGAGGATTTATGCAACATGTCTGCAATATGATGTGGATATTACCAGGGAACTTATTCCGGTGTCTCCGGCAGCCCATTATTTCATGGGTGGAGTTAAGACAGATACGGACGGAGCAACAAACTTGAAAGGACTGTATGCAGCAGGGGAGGTCACATGTACGGGAGTGCACGGTGCCAACAGACTTGCTTCAAACAGTCTTCTTGAAGGCCTTGTCTTTGGTGCAAGAACAGGCAGGGCAGCAGCGGGTTACGGATCAGGGATGGATGACCGCAAATTGATACAAGCAGAATGCGGCAATGACAAAAGCAGAGCAGCACTGAAACCGGAACGACGGACGCTGAACTTTAACATGGAAGAGATGAGGCATTCGTTAAGGAAACTGATGTGGGAACGGGTAGGGATAATACGATGTGGAGAATCTCTCGGTGAGGCAGAAAGGAAACTCGAAGAATGGTCGTTTATCTTGGACAAAACTTTTGCAACAAGGCGCGAGCTTGAACTGAAAAACATGTATGCAGTATCAAAGGTGATAACAGAGGCAGCGTTATTAAGGAAGGGGAGCGTCGGCGCTCATTACAGGTCCGATTATCCGGAAAGAGGCGAGGGGTGGGAGAAGCACATAACAGTTAGAAAGGCAGAAGAGGGTATAAAGCATGAGTTTATTGAATAGCAAGATGCGGGTATCCGGCAATTTCATTAGCCCACTTACTAATGCGGTCGTTAGTATGGCGACATGTTTCGTCTGTTTGTCATTCTCCGTCCGTCAATACGTAAGACGGATGACCGGTGAATCCAGTGCCTTTCTCTGGATTGCCCGATCAAGTCGGGCAATGAC
>Ga0256868_10000268_pt1 | contig 31553 bp, 25 predicted proteins | sample RVTome_13_FD_187341 | JGI IMG/M metagenome (GOLD analysis project Ga0256868, IMG submission 187341) | Soil microbial communities from uranium-contaminated site in the Upper Colorado River Basin, Wyoming, United States - RVT92D227 HiSeq ...
GGAGCTGGATGCATCTGAAACAGCGGTTAACTGAATATTATGTGTTCCTGTACCACCCAGGTCAGCACCTGTAAGCTGAATATTATAGGTACTTGTGGTGATACCCGATTGTGTATAGGTGTTGCCACCGGCATTATAAGTAACTGTCCAGTTGGGTGTTCCGGTAAGTAATACCGTCACCGTTACGATTTCACCATTGTCACAAATTTCAGCAGGTGAAACACTGGTGATTCTTGCTGTTACTCCGCTTACTCCCAGCGTAAAAACATAATTATCAGTGGAAACAGGAGTACTTGTTCCGACCGTTCCGGAAGTTATGGAACCGGTAAGGACACTCCCCTTTTCTTCCCAGCGGTTAGCCGGAGTCACCCATTCTGTAACCCTGGTAGAAATCACAGAAGCAATAGCACTGAATGCATCCCACCGGAGACGGACATTTGCCGTGTTCCCTACTGGTCGGGTGACAATCCAGTACTCGTTATCACTTACAGAGGTTATGGGAGACAACAGGTTGGAACGGGTGTAGACAGGATCCGGATTTGCATTAACATAGCGGGCTTTCCAGTAATTGGTAGCACCGACATTTGACAGGTATATATTACCATAGCGGTTCGGACTGGCAGCAGATGCATTATAATTCCCGACCGGAAAATTAAAGGAAAGTCCACTAAGGATTCGCTTATTCAGTGGTCCATCAATGAAAGAATTACTGCTACCACCGGTGACCGGATTAACATGTGTGTTGGTAAGGGTCAGAAGATTTACATCCGATGTGTTCAATCGGCCATTTGTCAGGTATAACCAGTTGGAAATTTCCGCGGTACCGCTCAGTGCAACCCCTGCCGGATTGTTTATTCTGAAATTGTAGAAATGTTCGGGATCAGGTGTGGTGATAATTTGCAAAGAAGTTCCTTCAAAAGAAACCAGACTTTTTCCGGGTACATAGCCATTGCTGACCTGATCGACCCAGTTACCCCAGAGTGTGATATTTTTATTATATACATTGTTAATTAACTGGCTTCCGGTAATCAGCAGGTTTCCTTTAACCAGTATACTGGTGGAGGACATGTATTTACTGATTGGTCCGGTGAATTCAATATTCTGGTAAGTTTTAAGTATAGGTGATATACAGGATATAATAGGACCTGTTGAGCCATTATATTCAACCGTGCTGCCGCTGGTATTCATAAAAACCGTAAAGTCGCCTCCCGGGAAAACAAATTGTCCTGCGGCAGTATTGCTCATGATCAGCCGTCCGCCTCCTGAAAAATGACCGAAGCTGTGTCCAACAGTTATTCCCAGGTTCAGTATACCATCGTTCTGAACAGAGTAAGTCATTCGGTCATCGGTAGCAACATTAATCCTGTGGCCGGATTTAATGATTACCGTATTCCCGTCTGGCGGAACCAGGGCGGGAGTGCCATTGTGTCCTCCTGTTGCCCAGGAACCCGCCGTATTCCAGTCGGCACCGGTTGTTGTAATATTTGGGGCTCCGTCATAACTGTAGTATATTGGTTTGGTGAGGAAATTACCAGGTTCGCCGCAGGTATACTCACCGTCAATATAATTCTGGTTAATTGTGATCGTGTTGGCGCCGGTATTCATAACACCAGGGCCCAGATCGGTCCAGTTGTTACTGAGATAACGTGCTCCCACATAATTCAGTTCATTTCCTCTTACATCGCCCTGTAAATAATTATAAGTATGGGTAACCGATGTCATACCACCAAAAGGGGTGCTGGTAACGTTCCAGTAATACTGAAGTTCATCCAGGAGTGCATTGGTGAGTGAGGGTATTTTGATGTTCACAGGTTTAACCGTAATACTTCCGGGTGAGGCGGCCGTGTAAGTCACCGTATAGGTTACCGGTGTATATTTTCCCTCCACGCCTATCGGAAAAGTGAAGGAAGAAGGAGAAACCGGAGGGTATGTTTTTGTAATCCCCGGATCGCTTAACACTCCGTTTGTTACAATCCAGTTATTCAAAGCAGGATTGCCTGGTGCCCCCGTTACAGAGGAAGTATTTGAAAGTGTCAGCAGGTAATCGTTCAGATAGAGATAACCTGATGAAAGTGCAAGTATGCCGTTAATGGTTATGTTGGCCGCAAGTGTTGCTCCGTTGGCCGCTCCATTGGTAAGATTCAGATTTCCGAATTGTCCGGCTCCATTGCCCGAAATGAGTTGGTTTCTGATGCCCTGCAATGTTAAACTACCTGTACCGGAAGAGGCATGCGTGCCGTTATTGATGATATTGCCCTGGGCAATAATATTCAAGGTTCCGGCATTAATAAGCGTACCACTGCTGATGGTAAGAGAATCATTTATGGTTGGCTGGAAAGCACCGCTGTTGGTGAAGGTAACCGATGTACCGGCCGCCTTGTCAACAACCAGCTTTCTAAACGTAGTGTTTACGCCTAAGAGAGCAGTTTGTGTGTTGTTACTGAAAAACCTGGTTGTATTGGCACCTGCAGTATATTTTCCATTATTGGTAAAATTACCGGCCATGCTAACATTGAGGTTGTTGCAGTTCAGTCTGCTGAAAGCATTGTTAATGGTGAGGTTACCCAGAAGAACCATTGGATTGACCATTAACCTGACAACGGCACTGTCATTATTGTCGAATCCATTGATATACAGATTGCCTAAATTACAGGAAGCATCTATGTTATAAGTTTGGTTGGTATTAATATTTAAGGGTTCAAAGGCCAGGGTTCCGGCGTTTGATACATAAGCATCCGCAGGACGAAGGTATACATCTCCAAAAGTAACACCACCTCCCCTGTATATATTGATGGTTCCTCCTGTAAATCCAAAGTAACTGCTATCATTGCATATCTCTAATTTTCCCCTTGTATTGTCATGGTTCTCACCATATATCTGAACCAGTCCACCTTGTTGTCTGTAATCGAGTGCACCAAAAGTTGTGTAGGAATTTCTTTTGATCTGGCCATTAATATTCAGGGTACCTCCGTTAACAACTATCTCAGGATCACCTTCGGATGCATATTCAATACAATTACGTCGTGTATTGGCCGGTGTACCTATATTCAAAGTTCCGCCCAGCATTTCAAGCTTACCGATTAAAAACAGTGTACTGTCATTGTTACCTGCTGCAACAGTCACCACGGCCACACTATCGATACTTAAACAAGCAGTTACCGGAATGGTAAAACTTCTGGCATTGGAAAGGCTGAATGTATTTTGCTTTATACGTAAGGTTCCGTTCTTCAGCGTAACGGCAGGATCGAAAGAAGTGGTTATTCCTGCCCTGACGTTCAACAGTGGAATCTGGCTGGAACCTTTATCAACCTCCAGTGAATAGAATGTTTTATTGGCACCCGTAATACTTGCATTATTCTGTCCTTTAAAGTATACCAGGATTCTTTCACCCATATAGTTGGCATTAAAAGTGCCGGTCCCTGAAAGATTTCTGTATAATTCGAGGGTATGATTTACAGCAGTACCGTTTTGTACCCTGAATGTCCCGGCAACATCCATGTCACGGTATACTTTTATATTCTGGATATTGGTATTCTGAACTTCAAAAATTCCCGACTCCACCCTGAAATCCCGGTTAATTTTAACAAGATGAACGCCGGCTGTATTGGTATATGCCTGACCAGCACCTGTTTTAATCAAATCATTATATACCAGCAGATTGGAATTTGGAAAGGTAACGGTATTTGCTCCGGGATTAATGCTGAGATTATAATAATGATCCAGTATCAATCCGGTTACGTCTGATACGGTGGGTATGTTAACGTTGGCCGCAATAGTATAGTACTCAACAGTACCACCGGTCTCACCAATAAAATCGCCGAAATCACCGCGCGGAAAATAATTATTCGCTGCTATCCGCAATGTACCTGTACCGTTTACACCTTTATCTGGAAATGCTTCAAGATTATGCCCGATGGTATTCCTCAAATCCAGCGTGGAGCCATTAAATATGGTAAGACTGCCGCAAACCTTGCCATCCTGATTGATGGTCACGATATGATTATTTGTTGCATCCCCGATAACCACAATTGTATTCCCATCAGGAACACTTGCGCCACCGGGACCACCGACTCCTGAAGCCGACCAGGTAGCAGTGTTATTCCAGTCGCCGTTAATCCCAGTGCTGTAACGAATCTGAATGGGGGTGAATGCATCCGGTTCTCCGGCAGTATATTCGCCATCAGCTTTATAGGCAGTATCGTAGGTTACGACATTTGCACCATCGTTAACCAGTACAGGATTATTGATAGTTGTCCATGATGTTGATACCGAATTTCTGTAAACTGCAGGAATATAATTGCCCTCTGTTCCGCTGACAAAATAGTTTGACAATGGATCGTAGGTATAATTATGTACTACAGAATTGGCTGGCACTCCTGAAAATCCTGTGCTCGATGTTTTCCAGTAACATACAAGAGAGTTGCTGGTTTGTGAAAGCGGATGCCGGGTATTCACCGGTCGTGTTGTTACAGTTCCGTAAGATGATGGGGCACTGCTAAACCTTATAGAAGCAGGCATGTAGTAATAGGTAGTATTGGAGGCATTATAGAAACCCACCGGAAACAAATATGCATTTGTATTGCTGTAAACCTTACTGATTCCTCCATCCGACATTTGTCCGGAAGTCTGGATCATCCTGTTTTCATTAAAGTTTTTACCGGTTCCTGTAAGATTATCATAAATTTCCCCTGATATACCCAACAACAGGTTATATGTTCCCGCATTAAAGCGTGCAGCTGTATTTGCCAGACGCAGATCGCCTGTAACGGTTATATTTGATTGCAGCGAAACAGATCCTGCTGTTTTATTCAGGATTAAATTATTGAATACTCCATTGCCACCGCCCGTAATGACCTGAGCTGCCGTACCTGCAAGCTGGATGCTTCCAGCCCCGCTTACCGGCTTAAAATGAGTTCCGGAATTCACTACATTGCCTCTTACTTCAAGAATCCTTCCGTTATCTATCAAAGTACTTCCGGAAGAAAGCTGAAATTCCGAACGGACTACCACAGGTATTGCAATACTGGAATTATTCAGGGTAAGGCTTGAACTATCAATGACTGACAGGTTATATAAATCTCCATTAATAGTTCCCTGGATATCGAATGTTTGCGATTGTGTGCCGTTAAAACTCGTTAAGTTGTCACCAGGCCGGTATATGGCGCTTGGGGTAATCACAAAATCGCGGCCCACAGAAACATTTACATCAGGTGCCGGAACAGTTGTATTCAGCACGGCATTGGATTGCAGCGTCAGATTGTTTAATACAACAAGCGGTTTTGGTGTAAGTGTCGGTGGGGCTGAAGCATTTGGTCTGGTATATTGTACAATCCGAAGATCACTGGAAGTATTGATTCCTGAAATGTTTAAATTATAAAAAGGAACGGTAGAGTTCAGGTATGCATTACTTCCGTTTGGAACACTGATGTTGAATGTACCTCCTGCAATATCAGTGTTCTTTGAATTGGAACCGAACAGCACGCTGAAGTATGTTCCGTTGCTGCCGGGTGACATATCGGCCGTGGTATAAGTTGGATGCAGGATATTGATGGTTCCGCCGGAAATATTGATTACATTATCAGGATAGCCAAAGGACAGCGTGGCATGATAGCCATGTGAGTTATTGCCGGAAAGGGTAACAACACTGTTTCCGCTAACAAAAAATGCACCTCTGTGCACACTGCTTAAACTGGATGTTCGTATGAGTGTCGCCTGCAGCGTACTATTGTCAACAAGGATTGAACTGGCTTCCCTGGTTACGATTCCACGGCGAAACGAGACAGATGCATCGTCCATGTTAAACAATGCATTATTGGTGAGCTTAAGTAAACCGTAAAGATAAATACCTCTGTTCAGGCTTGCGATATAATAAGTAATTTGAGAGCCGTCAAGCCATAAACAGGCATCTTCGTCGAGTATATAATAATCGCCTGACAGGGCAGGAAGTGAAATGTTATTTCCAAGCCGACATGTACCCGCCATTAAACCCAGAGCATTAAAGTTCGAGATATTCGGTGCATCCAAACCTAAATCAAAGGCTGTCGGATCATAACTTGTTTGCTGGTCGTTTCTGCCATAAAGGAGAAATCTGCCGGTGGCATCTGCATCAATATTCAGAACATATGTCCTGTCAATACCCTTATCGATCTGCAAACGGTAAAACACTGTGGTTCCATTACATACCAGGTTCTGATCAGCATTTGCATTGTTGAAGATAACATCGGACCAACCAGCCTGAGCACCTCCGGGAGGATTATTGTTATAAACAGGTGCTGTCATATTTGTGAACCTCACCGCACCATAATTGTAAAAATTGCCTTTAATGGTGATCTGATGGCTCCTGTTTGCAATAATATAATCATCGGAGTTGCCGATATCGATAAGTCCAACCCCAATCTGACCCTGCTGGTTAACTGTTACATCCCCGTTCAGGTAAACAAATCGTTGCTGGGCAGTAATATTGTCTCCAATACGTAAAAGTCCAATTTCAACAGTCAGATTTCCATTAATGGTAAGTGGAGTTGCACTGTTGAAAAGTGCTTCATCAGAGCTGTTGTTCAGATTGACTATTAAATTATTATAGGTAAACTGCGTTAAGGTAAAACCTCCCATATTCCGATACTCAACTGTACCACCTCCAGGCTGGACGAAAGTTCCCGAAGCAAAGGACGGGAAAGTAGCCGTGGAAAGTCTCAGTAATCCTGAACCACTGAAAGCGCCAAAATTGTGAGAATTGGTATTGGTGGTTAAATCCAGAACCGCACCTTCCTGAATGGTAAATCCCACGGTTGTGATTGAGGGTACAGCTGCCTGAATGGTAACGATACGGCCATTTAGGATAACCACTGTATTGTTTACATCTGATGAAGGGGTAGTGGCTGTCGGATTGATCAGGGTTGTCCCTGAAGGATCGGTTGTCCATGTTCTCCAGTCAGTCCAGTTACCCGATTGATAACTATACCACGTAGTTTGTGCATGAATGCTACCAGAAAGAAAGATCAGCAGGCATAAAACAACAGAAATATAGTGTGGTTTACAAATCGTTCGGAGCAGACAGCTTGTTTTTTTATTCAATCGTGTCTTCATGATAGGTGGTGCTTAAGGATATTGGCAAGTTATTACAACAACCTGCATATTAAAAAGATTTAGGAAACTACTTATTAACTTTTTATAAATAATGTGCTTCATCTTCTGGATTATGTACAAATTTATAAAGAATTCTCTTCTTAGTACTTTTACGAATTTAGGAGTTTGACTGTTGCTCAAATTGGATATTATTTGATTACTAGTCAGATTATTACAGGAGAATAATTGTTTTGTCTGATTAATCGATATTATCTTAGGATAAATCCCATTATTTTCCTGTTAAAATCTTATAACTTTGCCACATTAAAAAACAAATCATTATGAATAAATTCAAATTAAATTATTTCGTATTGTTGCTGGTGGCAGTAACTATTGTCCCAGTTGCCTGCAAGAAAAGCGTTGAACTGAAAAAGAATATCGGCATTCAGCTCTATTCTTTGCGTGACAGCATGGATACCAATCCTTTAAAAACTATAGAGGAAGTGGGCAGGATTGGTTATGCATTTGTTGAACCTGCCGGTTATTCTAAAGGCAATTTTTATAATATGAGTCCGGCTGAATTTAAGGCTGAGATTGAGAAAAACGGTATGACCGTTTTGAGTTCGCATGCCGGTTTGGCGGTCCCCGATTCAGCACACTGGGACGCCGCTATGGCCTGGTGGGATACCTGTATTACAGCACATGCGCAAGCCGGCGTTAAATATATTGTTCAACCTTTTATGGACAGCATTGGGTACCAGTCTTTAGCCGGTTTGAAACGTTATTGTGATTATTTCAATGCAGTTGGGGAAAAATGTCTTGCACAGGGTATCCGCTTCGGATATCACAATCATTCCGACGAGTTTAAGGAAGTAGAAGGACAAGTGATTTATGATTACATGCTGCAAAATACTGATTCGGCAAAGGTCTTCTACCAGGTTGACCTGTATTGGATTAAGGAAGGCGGCGCAGATGCCATTGAATATTTCAACAAATATCCAAACCGTTTCGTATCATGGCATGTGAAAGACACGTTGGAGGTTGGTGCAAGTGGAAAAATTGATTTTAAACAAATTTTTGAAAATGCTGAAACAGCCGGTATGAAATACATTGTTGTGGAACAGGAAGCATTTACCACAACACCTTTCGAAGGAGTCAAACAATCTTTTGATTTTCTGAATACGGCTGATTTTGTGAAACAGTAATTTGTATAGTAAGTGAAAATAAACCGGGCAGAGACCCCGCCGAATACAGGCGGGGTCTCTACTTGTTTGTGGAAATTTGTAAATTGCATAAAATAATACAATCTGATATGAGGCAATTAAACCTGCTATTTATTTTATGTTTGATTTCAGCATACATTTCTGCCCAGTCATTCCATCAGAAAACATACTGCAATCCAATGGATATTAATTACCGGTATAATTTTGAACAGCTTAATGAAAAAATATCTTACCGTTCAGGAGCTGATCCGGTTATTGTTAATCACAGGGGTGAATATTACCTTTTTGTAACCATTTCGGGTGGATGGTGGCATTCCAAAGATCTTATTCATTGGGATTTTGTTGTGCCCGATAAATGGCCCATGGAAGATATGTGTGTTTCTGTTGTGAGTCAACCTGTTTACTGCAAATAAAACTTTAAATCTTATGAAAAAAATTCTGCATTTGATTCAAGTTGTAAACATTGGATTATTGTTTACAGTGATACCTGGTTGCCAGTCTGAAAAGGAGTACGTGATGACAGTAAATGGTCCGTTGTCACCGGATGAAATGGGGATCACCCTTCCGCATGAACATTTCATGGTTGATTTTATCGGAGCTGACAGTACCGGATACCATAGATGGAATAAAGATACGGTTATCGCCAAAGTAGTGCCGTATTTATCAGAAGCCAGGCAGGCTGGCGTAAGCACTATTGTTGAATGCACGCCTGCCTTTTTGGGACGTGACCCTGTAATGCTTCAAAAACTCTCGCAGCTGAGTGACATAATAATAATTACAAATACCGGGTATTACGGTGCCATAAATAACAAGGCGTTACCGGCGACTTTTTTCTCACAATCGGCGGACCAGATTGCTGAAATATGGATAAATGAATGGAAAAACGGAATTGATTCGACATTTATCAGACCAGGTTTTATTAAAATAGCAGTACCCGGAGATTCAGTTCTCTCACCTGTTCATGAAAAACTCGTTCGGGCTGCCGCCAGAACTCACCTGAGAACGGGTCTGACCATTAATGCACATACAGGTCCAGATGCTCCGGCACTGGCAGAATTAAGGGTGCTGAAGGAAGAAGGTGTGGATCCGTCAGCCTTTATCTGGACACATGCTCAGGACGGGAGTCAGGAAGTCCAGGTTGCACTAGCCGGGGAAGGTATGTGGATTTCACTGGATAATGTTATGGTTGACAATATTGACCACTATGTTTCCATGATTCAGAACCTCAAGAGACATAAACTTCTGAAAAGGGTCCTTATATCGCATGACGCAGGATGGTATGATGTGATTAATCCTGCTCAGGTAACCTTTCGTGGGTATACAGCTATTTTCAGTCATTTGAAACCAGCACTGATTAAAATCGGCTTTACTGAAGATGATTGGCAACTGTTAACCGTCAGGAATCCCAAGGAAGCATATATAGTGAGAGTTCGCGAGCTTACCGTTAACCGGTGAAATAATCTGGGTGTCAGAAGTATTGTTCATCATTGACAAACCATGTATCGATAATTTCTTTACTAATTTTTGTCCTTCGGAAGTGAACATTCCACCTGATTATTTGCTTATATAGAGATTATATTTATCACAATCAACTTGTTGTACTTGTATGAAAATAACTGTTGTAGGAGCAGGAAATGTTGGGGCAACCTGTGCCGATGTTCTGGCTCACCGGGATGCTGCTCATGAAATTGTAATGGTGGATATTAAACCCGGAGTGGCTGAAGGAAAGGCTTTGGATATATGGCAGAGTGCACCAATCGACCGGTTCAATGCAAAGCCAATTGGTGTTACCGATAATTACCTTGCCACGGCTAATTCAGAGGTTGTGGTGATTACCTCCGGTCTTCCGCGCAAACCCGGGATGAGCCGTGATGATCTCATTGAAACAAATGCTGTGATCGTAAGGAGTGTTACGGAAAAAATAATCCAATATTCTCCCTGTGCTATTCTTATTGTGGTTTCGAATCCGCTTGATGTCATGACCTATCAGGCATATTTAACTTCGCAGTTTCCAAGAACCCGTGTTATGGGAATGGCCGGTATACTTGATACGGGCAGGTACAAAGCTTTTATAGCCGATGAACTGAACGTATCACCCAAAGACATCAGTGCACTTTTATTGGGAGGACATGGAGATACCATGGTCCCTCTTCCACGCTACACTACGGTTTCCGGGATACCTGTGACTGAGTTGCTCCCCAGGGAAAAAATCGATGCAATTATTGAACGAACCCGGTTTGGTGGGGGAGAACTCGTTAAATTGATGGGCACGTCAGCCTGGTATGCACCCGGTTCAGCTGCGGCCCGTATGGCCGAGGCCATAACCCGTAATCATAAACGTGTTTTCCCCTGCTGTGTTAAACTGGAGGGGGAATATGGCCTTGAAAATGTTTTTGTTGGTGTGCCGGTGGTCCTCGGGAAGAATGGAATTGAAAGAATTATTGAACTCACTCTTACTGATGAAGAAGTTGAACAATTGCATGTTAGTGCCAGAGCTGTAAAAGAAACGATGGATGTACTTGACAGGATGGAAGAAAAAAACCGTTAGTTAAAACTAACGGTTTCACTGCAACAGTTCAGTGATGATTCAATAAGCCGCATTCTCCTTTGCAGGATTTTTTCTGGTATAATTTTTTGAGAAATCCACTATCCTTCTTACCACATCATCATTTACATCACGTTGAAGGCCTTTGAGGTAATATCCCACAGCTTCAAGCTCCTCGCTCTCAAGAAATCCTGCAAGCTTAATTAACTCGTTTTCATTTTCATCGGAGAATTTGGTCGAACCATTCATAGTAGAGGTTCTGTTCATATGTTAATTATTAAATTAATAATAAAACTATAAGCAAGAACGTACCAAATTAATTAGAAATTGTGATAAAGGTAATAAAATTTTATTACCGTGCAATAGGAGAGGAAAGTGACAAGGGACAAGGGACAAGGGACAAGCAAGACCGAAAAAAGTGTTGTAGCGCGGAAATGATTATATTATCTGATCATTTTTCACACACAACCCTTTGCTCACACTCACCTTGTCACTTGTCCCTTGTCACTTGTCACTTTTAGGAAGTTGTGAGCGTAAGATTCCTTTCTTTCACCATCCTGCGGAGATTGATAAGGGCGTAACGCATCCGTCCAAGCGCAGTATTTATGCTTACATTGGTATGATCGGCAATTTCCTTAAAACTCAGTTCACAATATTGACGGAGAATTAATACCTCCTTTTGTTCTTCGGGCAGGTAATCGATTAATTCACGAATATCCTTCCTGATCTGCCGGCCAATCATTCTGTCTTCTGCCGGTTGTACCGCATATTTCCGGGAATTCAGGATATCCATGCCAAAATCTTCGCGATAGGATGCATTTAACTGGCGTTCTTTACGATAATGATCGATCACAAGGTTATGGGCAATGCGTAACACCCACGCAAGGAATTTTCCATTATCGCGATACTTTCTTCCATCCAATGATTTTATGACTTTTATAAAGGTATCCTGAAAAACATCTTCAGCAAGGTGCTGATTTTTCACCAACAACAGAATGTAGGTATAAACTTGTTTCCGATATCTGTTAATGAGCAGTTCAAGGCTGTTCATATCGCCGCTGATGAACTTGTCCACAAGTTCATTGTCAGCTAAATAAATTGTATTCAAAACTACCTCCTTTTTGAGTTATAAAAAGTAAAGTAGAATTGTAGCGATAGGCAGCCCTCCCGGTGATGGTTTAAATATGTTTAATGTTAACCGCTTAATCTGAAATAAAGCGATATTTTTGCCGAAAGTATAAATTTTTTTTTAGAAAAACAAACCAATTTTTTTCTTCGAATGCCGGATCATGATTCTTTATACGAAAACAGGGCTATACAGGTTTCAGGTGCGAGAGTACATAACCTGAAAAATATCAGTCTTTCCATTCCCCGTGAAAAATTTATTGTGATTACCGGATTGTCAGGATCAGGTAAATCATCCCTTGCTTTTGATACAATTTACGCTGAAGGTCAGCGCCGTTACGTAGAAAGCTTATCTTCCTACGCCCGGCAATTCCTGGGCAGAATGAACAAACCCGAGGTTGATTTTATAAAGGGCCTTCCTCCGGCCATTGCTATTGAGCAAAAAGTAAATACTCGAAATCCAAGATCAACCGTTGGTACTTCCACGGAGATTTATGATTATCTGAAACTATTGTATGCCAGGATTGGAAAAACCTATTCACCGGTCTCAGGTGACCAGGTAAAGAAGGAAACTGTTTCCGATGTGGTGGATTATATAACTTCATTCAGCGAAGGTTCCCGTCTCCTGGTTTTATGTCCTCTAAAAAGCAAGGGGAATCTCAGTTTTGCCCAGCAACTGGAAGATTTGAAAAATCAGGGAATAACCCGGCTTGAAATTAACGGGGAGATTCTCAAGTTGGAAGATGCGGTTATTCGGATTAACCCGTCACCCAGCGACAAGATCAATGTGGTAATTGACCGTATTGTTGTTGCAAATGATGAAGATTCGAAGAGCCGGTATGCAGATTCGGTTCAGATGGCATTCCTTACAGGAGATGGCAGTTGTCTGGTGAGGTCAGTTGAGGAAGAAAAGACAGCGCAATACTTCAGTGATACATTTGAAGCGGATGGATTGCGCTTTGAGGAACCCAGCGTTCATATGTTCAGTTTTAATAATCCGGTCGGTGCCTGTCCGCATTGCGAAGGCTATGGAAGAGTGATCGGGATAGACGAAGATCTGGTAATTCCCAACAAAAACCTGTCGGTTTATGAAGATGCGGTTGTATGTTGGAAAGGAGAGAAGATGATCAAATGGAAAGAGAGGCTAATCTATAATGCTGATAAATTCGATTTCCCCATTCATCGTTCCTATTTCGATCTGACTTTAGAACAACGCCAGATCCTGTGGAATGGAAACCGCTATTTTAAGGGCATTCACGCATTCTTTGATTATCTTGAATCAAAAAAATATAAGATACAATACCGGGTAATGCTTGCCAGATACCGGGGCAGGACCACCTGTCCCGCTTGCCGGGGTAACCGATTAAAAAAGGAAGCATCCTATGTCAAAATTATGGGGACTTCTATTCAGGATCTGGTTGTAATGCCGGTTTCAGATTTATACAATTTTTTTTCACATATTCAGCTGGAAACCCATGATATTAAAATTGCAGGTAGAATTCTGATGGAAATTCAGACACGGTTGAATTATTTAACCGATGTGGGGCTTGGCTACCTGACTTTAAACCGTTTGTCATCAACCTTATCGGGTGGGGAATCCCAAAGAATTAACCTGGCTACTACACTTGGCAGCAATCTTGTAGGATCACTGTATATTCTTGATGAGCCCAGCATTGGACTGCATCCGCGTGACACAGGTTTGTTAGTGAAAGTACTAAAAAACCTCAGGGAACTGGGCAATACCGTTATGGTTGTGGAACATGAAGAGGAAATTATTCGTGCAGCCGATGAGATCATTGATATCGGTCCGCTAGCCGGAAGACTTGGAGGAGAGATTCTTTATCATGGATCCTGCAAAATGCTTGTACGGGAAAGTGATGGACTCACTGCACAATACCTGCGTGGTGATTTGAAAATAGAGGTTCCAGGCATCAGAAGAAGCTGGAATAATTATATTGAGATTTCAGGAGCCAGAGAAAATAACCTGAAAAACATTCGGGTAAAAATCCCTCTGAACACAATGACCGTGATAACCGGAGTGAGTGGATCCGGTAAATCGTCACTGGTAAAAGGCATTTTGTTTCCTGCATTGAACAAATTAATCAACGGTGCCGGAGAGAAGGCCGGTAATTTTAATGAACTTCAGGGTGATCTTCATCTTCTGCAGGGTGTAGAGTTTGTTGATCAGAATCCAATAGGTAGATCCACTCGCTCCAATCCGGTAACCTATATTAAGGCATTTGATGAAATCAGAAAACTATTTGCTGGTCAGCAACTTGCTAAGTACAATGGCTTTACCCCTTCACATTTTTCTTTTAATATTGATGGCGGAAGATGTGAAGAGTGCCAGGGAGAAGGTGAAATTAAAGTTGAAATGCAGTTTATGGCCGATGTTCATCTTGTTTGTGATAGTTGCCACGGACGGCGTTTTAAAGAAGAAGTACTGGAGGTTTGCTTTGACGGGAAATCGATTTACGATATTCTTGAGCTTACCGTTGATGAGGCAATTTATTTTTTTGGATTACATAAAGGCGCCACAGAAAAGGCAATTGCCCGAAAACTAACTCCTTTAGCATCAGTAGGATTAGGCTATGTAAAACTCGGGCAGTCGTCAAGTACCCTCAGCGGAGGTGAAAGTCAACGGGTTAAACTTGCTTCATTTCTTGGTGCTGAAAAAGACAACGCCTCGATGTTGTTTATTTTTGATGAACCAACTACCGGCTTGCATTTCCATGATATCCGCAAACTCCTGGATGCCTTCAATGCCCTCATCAGTAAGGGACATTCCGTGTTGATCATTGAACATAACCCTGATGTCATTAAAACAGCTGACTGGATTATTGATCTAGGTCCGGAAGGTGGTGAGGCAGGCGGTTATGTGGTATTTGAAGGTACGCCCGAAGGCCTGGCGCAATGTGACAAATCGCACACAGGGAGATTTCTGAAGAGGAAATTAGGGAAATAGGCTATTGCTTTACTTATCCTGAAATCCAAACATAATCGCCACGCAGCCGCTACTGGGGAATTCGGTCTTTTTTTCTGAAACAGGCACCTTAACTAGAATCTTAAGCTGCTGACTCGATTCAAGTTTAAAATCCCAGGTACTGTTCATACTATGCTGTTTGTTGTCAAACAAAACATTCCTATATGAATCAACCACCTGGTACTCGATGGGAGGCAATGCTTCTGAACCACATATTGCCAGCCGGTAATTTTGTCCGGAATAAAAAGTCTTGTACAATTCGGCCTCTTCACCTTCGGTGAGGATGGCGGCGTGATAATTGCCATCGTGTACATAACCTGTAAGTTCAAGTTTGCAAAGCTTTTTGGCAAATCCCTTACACTGGGCATTAACAACAATACTGCAAGAACTAAGTATAGCAAGGGTTACTATATAGGGAAGGAAATTTTTCATACAATTGGTTTTTATTGAACGTAATTATTTCTTAATGTCTTAACCGCGGTTTTAAGCTCTGCAAAAGCCTCGGGAGTAACATTTATCTTGGTCTGCGACTTTAATAATGTAACATGGGAGGAATCTTCATCTTCGACCTTAATTGCTGAGGTCTGTACTTCTATATTTGCAAAGGCGGACTTTAGGGAATGAAGTTCATTAATCAGTTCAACAATATCACGGTTTTCCTCTCCAAGCTGATTCTTTTTATTGTCCTGTAACATTCTTTCAACAATACTAAATGAAAGTTTTTGTTCGGCAATACGGTCGACAAGCTTATTGCCTTTAGTTGGCCCGCTTCCGACCATCTGAGTTCCAATATACAGTCCTTCAAGCCATCCGCCGACAAGTACAATGGCTGCTACTTCCTGCTGATCATTTTCTTTCAGATATGAACTTGAATTGAGGAATGTTTCGGAAATAATATCCATCACAACATCACGGTTATTCAGGTTTTGTTCCAGTCGCCGCATTGTTTCCTCATCAATGGCATCACTGATACCCATCTCGGTGGCCAATTGTCTAGTGGCATCCATATATTTCAGGGAAGTTTGTGCCTGATCAAACAAACATGCGAAACTGAGATCAGTGGTATAGATTCCCAGGTTTAAGGCTTTGCTTTTATTGGTGGAGTATTTTTCAACATTGTTCAGGTCATTCAACACCGTTTCGTTATAGGATGCACCTGCCGACTTGATGAGCATAGCTGTTTCGAGTGGTGAAGGAAGTGAATAAAATATTTTCTTGGCCTTATCGATATCATCAAAAATATCCTCCTCAGTCAGAAAATCCTCCAAACCTACTTCCTTTCCTTCCTGATTTCGTTTACCTGATTTGCATGAATCGTTCAGCAGGAACAAACCTAAAAGAACGATAAGATTGACTAACCGCAGATTAAAGTAGAATTGTCGCATGGATTAAATGATTTAATGGTTGATTTCTTAAACATATAAGAATCATAGTTATAGTAAATTTAGTATAATTAACGACTAAATCCTGTTAAAGTTACTCTTTTGTTAGGTTTTTTGAATTTATGTAGTTAACATGATATTAACAAAATTAGAATTCAACTATAGATTATTGATTAATAATAAATTAAGTATTGCAGATTGCAGATGACAGATTGCAGATTCGAGATTGGTGGCAGGTGAATAGTATTAAATTTGTTGATAAAACATTCCATACACCATGAACCTGAAAAACCGTTACAATAAGGTTATCGGCTACTTCCGGGAACATATGCCTGTGGCTGAAACCGAACTGCAATATTCTGATCCTTTTGGACTGGTGGTATCTGTCATCTTATCGGCGCAATGCACCGATAAGCGTGTGAATATGATTGCACCGGTCTTGCTGGAAAAATACCCTACTGCTGCCGCCATGGCAAATGCCACACCAGAAGATATTTTTCAATATATCCGGTCGTGTTCCTATCCCAATAACAAGGCCAGACATCTGTCAGCAATGGCTAAAAAGATCACCAGTGATTTCCATGGACAGGTTCCTTCAACAGTTGAAGAATTGATGAGTCTGCCCGGTGTTGGCAGAAAAACCGCCAATGTTATCACGCTGGTAGCGTTCGGAAATCCTGCCATGCCTGTTGATACCCATGTATTCAGGGTTTCGGCAAGAATTGGACTGACATCCGGAGCAAAAAATCCGGAAGCAGCCGAAAAGCAACTGGTAAAACATTTTCCTCTGGAGTTGCTGCCGCTTGCTCACCACTGGCTTATTTTACATGGCAGGTATGTTTGTGTGGCGCGTAAACCCAGGTGTAAAGAATGCGGTTTGAAAGAATGGTGCAGGTATTATCTGCAAAATGCATCCACCCCCTACCCCCGCCAGCGGGGGACATAGCGAGAATATCAACACTAAAATCACACTATACTTGCATATTTAAAATCATATAGCTACATTTGCAACATTATAATTCAAACATGAATATTTTATCAAATAGCGCTTTCTTCGTTTACTTTTATTTCCGGGTAACCTGAAGGGACTTTATTTGAATAGAATGATATTATATCAAAAAGGTCCCGAAAATTCGGGGCCTTTTTTTTTAAACGAAAATGAAATTTTAAAAGAATGAGCGAAACATTGCCAAAACCAAAACGCATAGCCATACAGGGTGGCTATGGTGCATTTCATGAAATTGCAGCTATCGGATATTTTGAAAATGAAGAAATAGAGATTGTTCCCCGCAATACTTTTAAGGATTTATTTGGTGCTTTAAAACAGGGAAAGGTAGATTATGGAATAACCGCGATTGAGAACTCCATTGCAGGAAGTATATTACCGAATTACAATCTTTTACTGGAGTCGAATCTGAAAATTGTCGGAGAGATTTATCTCCGCATCCAGCAGAATCTGGTAGCCCTTCCGGGCCAAAACATCAGTGATATCCATGAAGTATATTCACATCCAATGGCAATTTTGCAGTGCCAGCGCTTTTTCGACGATCATCCTTCCATCAGGCTTATCGACAGTATGGATACTGCGCTGAGTGCCAAAGAAATTGCCGAAAAACAGCTGATGGGAGCAGCAGCTATATCTTCAGCCCGGGCTGCAGAAAAATACCACCTATCGATTATCGCAGAGGGCATTGAAACGCATACCAAAAACTATACCCGATTCTTAATCCTCAAAAGTAAAAACGGTGAAAAGCACGATCCACAAGAAGTAAATAAGTCATCTCTTACCTTTGCCCTCGCACATAAAATAGGCGGACTATCCAAGGTCCTTTCAATCCTATCGTTTTATGAGATAAATCTGGCCAAAGTTCAGTCGATGCCTATTATAGGAAAGGATTGGGAGTATCAGTTTTTTGTGGATGTTGAAATTGACAATTATCAGCATTATGCACAGGCCATCGATGCCATTAAACCGTTCACCAGCGATTTAATGATTCTAGGTGAGTATTTAAAAGGTAAATCTATAATGGAGTGATATGAAAGTAGCATTAAAACTGGATAAGTTCGAATTCAGAGGTGTACCTTCGGAAAGGCCACTGATAATGGCCGGCCCTTGCAGTGCGGAGACCGAAGAACAAGTTATGGACACTGCCCGCGAGCTTAAAGCTTATGGAATTCAGATTTTCCGGGCAGGAATATGGAAACCGCGAACACGGCCCGATACTTTTGAAGGAGTTGGTAAGGAAGGATTACCCTGGCTTAGAAGAGTCAAGGAGGAACTGGGCATGTACACAGCAATAGAAGTGGCAAATGTTAAGCATGTTTATGATGCATTAAAAGCAGGAATTGATATTATCTGGGTGGGTGCCAGAACCACCGCCAATCCTTTTGCGGTACAGGAAATTGCTGATTCACTGCGGGGTGTTGATCTGCCAGTACTAATCAAAAATCCGGTTAATCCTGACGTTGAACTATGGATTGGTGCTTTTGAAAGGCTTAACCGTGCTGGTATTACCAAACTGGCTGCCATACACAGGGGATTTTCTATATACAGCAAAACTCTTTACCGCAACAACCCGCAATGGGAAATTCCTATCGAACTGAAACGATTGATTCCTGAATTGCCCATCATCACAGATCCCAGTCATATTTGCGGAAGCCGTGATCTGCTGTATGAGGTTTCACAGAAGGCCATGGACCTTGATTTTGATGGTCTGATTGTGGAGACACACTGCGATCCTGATAAAGCGCTAAGCGATGCGCAACAGCAAATTACACCGGCAAACCTGAATAAATTAATCGGCAGATTGGTACTTAGAAGTGCCAGCATAGAGAATAATGTATTACTTTCAACCCTTGAAGAACTCAGACACGAAATCGACAAATATGACGACAGACTGATGGAGATCTTTGAAAACCGCATGGCTATTGCCCGTAAAATAGGAGAATATAAAAAGAAGAACAACATAACCATTCTGCAAACCAGCCGGTGGGATGAAATACTCCGGAATAAAATTGAACAGGCAACAAAAAAGGGTTTGGGTGAGGAATTTATTATTAAGATTTTTAGGGCCATTCACGAAGAATCAATCAATCACCAGACAAGGGTGATGAATGAAGATTAAAGATTTAAGATTAAAGATATAAATTAAAGTGTTATCTGATAATGAATGAGAACAATTGAAATTTCAACTGATACAAGGATTTCCAGCATTGTCATCGGTGAAAGCTTTCGAAATGCATCAAAATACATCCCTTCCGGAAAGGCAATCGTAATTACCGACGAAAATATCCATAAGTATTATGGGCATTGCTTTCCTCCATTTCCTGCAATTGTAATAGGACTTGGGGAAAGCAACAAAACAATGGATACCCTGGCCCATATATTCGACAAGCTTGTGGAATACGAAGCTGACCGGTCAACTTTTATCCTGGCTATTGGCGGGGGAATTGTGTGCGATGTTGCAGGTTTTGCAGCTTCCATATATATGCGCGGTTTACGCTTTGGATTTGTTTCCACAACACTGCTTTCACAGGTTGATGCCAGTGTTGGAGGTAAAAACGGTGTAAATTTCCAGGGATATAAAAATATGTTGGGTGTTTTTAATCAGCCTGATTTTGTGATTATTGACACCGATATGCTCCGGACTCTTGATGCAAGGGAATTCCGTTCAGGTTTTGCCGAGATTGTGAAGGCCGGCGCTATTAAAGATGAATTGTTGTTCAGTTACATCGAGGAACATTATGCCGAGGCACTTCAGAAAAAACCTGAGGTTCTGGAAAAACTCATCTTTGATTCCGTTAGTATTAAATCACTGGTTGTTGAACAGGATGAAAAAGAAAAAGGTGAACGGAAGAAACTGAACTTCGGACATACCTTTGCTCATGCCATTGAACGAAATACCGGACTTTTACATGGTGAGGCGGTAAGTGTGGGCATGGTCCTGGCTGCACAATTCTCAGTGAAACTTGGTCTGCTCCAACAACCGGAGTCCGACCGCATCGCCCATATTCTCAACAGATTGCAACTTCCTGTACATTTAAGGTTAAATTACTCCGAACTGATTGCCACGATGAAAAAAGATAAGAAACGTGAAGGCGATTTTCTGCATATGGTTTTACTTAACAACATTGGAAATGCCCTGATTGAAAAGATTTCGTTTAATCAACTTGAAAAACTTACATATGATCTGTGCTAGTATTGCCGAAAAAGATGTTGATAAATGCATCGAAACGCTTAATAAAGTCGAAATGGCTGAAATCAGGATTGATCTGGCCGAATTCAGCAACGACAAAATCCGGCTGGTTTTCTCCCGCCGGAAAAAAACAATTGCTACCTGCCGACCTGGAAAGATCAGGGAGGAAGAACGTATGGAGATGCTGAAAGTTGCTATCGAATCAGGAGCAACTTTCATTGACATTGAATATGATGCCCCGCCCGGCTATAAAACTGAATTAATTGATTTCGCTCATAAACACCAGTGTGATGTGATCATTTCCTATCATAATTATAACAAAACACCGGAACTGGATGAACTGGAGGAGATCGTCCGCAATTGTTATGCTCAGGGAGCCGATCTTGCAAAAATAGCCACATATGTCAATATGAATCGTGATAACTCCAAAATCCTTTCATTATATAAGGACCCCGGCAGACTGGTAGCTATCGGCATGGGAGATCTGGGCAGAATAAGCCGGATTGTTGCACCCTTTCTGGGCGCTGAATTTACCTATGCTGCCCTCAGCGATAATGAAGCCACGGCACCAGGGCAGATCAGTTATGAAAAAATGAATAGGTTTATCATGGAGATTCAACAAATATAGCCGGCATGAATACTTTTGGAAACATATTCAGAATCAGTATTTTCGGTGAATCCCATGGTTCACATGTCGGAGTTACCATCGATCATTGTCCATCGGGATTGCAGGTCAGATTTAACGACTTCATTACCGAACTCAGTCGCCGGCGAAGCGGATCAAAAGGGACCACTCCGCGTAAAGAAGCCGATATTCCCAGGATTATCAGCGGGATTTTCAATGATTATACAACGGGTGCTCCCATTACCATTATTTTTGAAAATACCAACACAAGATCACGCGATTATGCTGCATTGCGTGATATACCCCGACCTGGTCATACTGATTTTGTTGCCCAAAAAAAATACGGCGGATTTGAAGACTATCGCGGCGGAGGTCATTTTTCCGGACGGCTCACGCTTGGCATTGTTACCGCGGGCGTCATTGGTAAGAAACTCATCGAGCCAATAGTTATTGAATCACGAATTCTGGAGATCGGAGGAAATCAGAACCTTGAAGAGGCTATTGACAAGGCAGTAAAGAAACAGGATTCCATCGGCGGAATTATTGAATGTACTGCCACGAATATGCCAGTTGGATTGGGAGAACCATTCTTTAATTCATTGGAATCAGTGCTCAGTCATATGATGTTCTCCATTCCAGCCATTAAGGGTATTGAATTCGGTTCAGGTTTTGCTGCTGCCCGAATGTGGGGAAGTGAACATAATGACAAGCTGGTAACCACCGAAGGCCGAACGTCCACCAACTATGCAGGTGGTATCAATGGCGGAATCAGCAATGGAAACGATCTGGTATTCAGGGTGGTTGTGAAACCAACCTCAAGCACTCATCAAAAACAGACCACCCTCAACCTGAAAACAGGGAAGCTGGTTGATCTGGAAATTGAGGGCCGGCATGATACCTGTATTGCCCTTCGAGTGCCGGTGGTGGTGGAGGCTGCTACAGCAATTGTGCTGGCAGATATGATGATGCAGGAACAGCGGATTGGCAGGATTGTTAAGCAGTAAACGGTAAAAAGTAAATAAAACTTACAATATAAAGACTCCATGAAAATTTTAATCCTGGGCGCCGGCAAAATGGGATCGTGGCTGATCGAATCGCTGTGTCTTGACTACGAAGTGGCGGCGTATGACAACGATCTTATCCGGCTCAGGTATTTCTTTAATACTGTTAAACTTACTACTTATGAAGAGATCCGGGAATTCAATCCCGATATGGTAATTAATGCGGTTAACCTGGAAAAAACCGTCCCCGTTTATCAGGAACTTTTGCCATTTCTCAACAAGAACTGCATTTTGGCTGATATCACTTCAGTGAAGAACGGACTTCAGAAATTTTATTCCGAATCCGGGCGCAGGTTTGTTTCTACCCATCCGATGTTTGGTCCTACTTTTGCGAATCTCAAAGATCTGACAGGTCACAGTGCGATAATCATCAGCGAATCGGATGAAGAAGGAAAAGCCTTCTTCAGGAATTTCTTTGAATCATTCAACCTCAATATTTTCGAATACTCTTTTGCTGAGCATGATCAGACAATCGCCTATTCCCTGTCGATACCTTTTGCCTCCACCATGGTCTTTGCTGCCTGTATGAAAAAGCAGGAAGCACCTGGCACAACCTTCAGGAAACACCATGAAATCGCTAAAGGATTATTATTCTCTGAAGATGATTTTCTGTTGTCGGAAATCATGTTCAGTCCGTTTACCCTGGAACAGCTCGAAAAGATAAGTGATCAGCTGGAGCACCTCAGAGAAATTGTCAGAGAAAAGGATGCGGTAAAAATGAGACAGTTTTTAAACACGCTGAGAAAAAACATCCGGTAATGTTAATACTTGTCGGTTATACCTGATATCCTATCTCTATGATAATCAAATTATCATATTCATTTACAATTATCCAAAATAAATCTTACTGCCTCGGAATTCCCCATCTTCCTGGCTCTTTCAAGATCTGAGCAGCCATTTTCTTTGTCCCCCGAGCGTATTTTGGCAATTCCCAGATACATCCAGGTTTCTGCATCATCCGGATTCAAATCAAGTGACATCGCCAGATCGCTTAATGCATAGCGGTACATAGATGTCATAAGATAGGTCTTGCCCCTTGATTTGTAATAATTACTGTTATTGGGATCTTCCTTCAGATTTTTGTTGAAACACTTAAGGGCGTTCATGTAATCACCAGCCTGATAATAATAGTCGCCACATCGATGCAGAACAGCTTGATCATCATCAAAGTACTTCAGATACAGCAACAGGTCCTTTATGGCAGGTCCCCATGAGCGGGTTCCGGCAAGGGCCTCAGCACGTAACAAATAAAGTCGGAAGTCTGCCGGATCATCCTTCAGAGCCTTATTGAAATCATTCACCGCATCTTTGTATCGCCCTGCTTTTAAATAGGCTGTACCACGTCCGGAATAAATGGTCAGATCATACTTATCCAGATTCAGTGCAGCTGAGTAATCAGCGATAGCAGCCGCATAATTCTCCTGATTAAAAGCAGTCTTGCCTTTCAGCAGCAGAAGAACCTTGCTGTCCGGTTTTTTTGCCATTTCAGCTGCTATGATAGCATTCGCCTCTTCAAAAAGTCGTTTTCTGAGGCAATATCTGATTTCAGCAGCAGCTGTTTCTTCCTCACTGTACCAGTCCTTCTGCCAAAGGTTATACCATTCTGTTGTGGTTTGAAGCTCATCAAAAGCCCTGTCCTTTCTTATGCTGTCCTCCGGCAAACGGAATTCAGATTTCAAATGGCTGGTGAGAAACAGAACCGCCATTCCCTGGTCACCAGACAAAGCAAATGAACGGGCCAGCCAGATATCGGCCATACCGGGATAGATCTGGTTAGCCTCCTTAAAATCATTAACTGCACGGTCAAACTCTTTCAGTTTCAGGAAGGCTTCCCCCCGCTTGATAAAGTATTGTTCATCGGCATTGTTTCGCGATATGGCGAAAGAAAGACTTTCAACAGCTTTCACGTATTCACCCCTGATTAAACCGGCACAGCCCGTCAGATAGTCCTCATCGGGCGCCTGGGAATGTACCGGAATCAGGGTTCCGATAAGCAGCATTACATCCACGATGAAAAGCATAATACTATTTTGTTGTAATTTCTCCTGCATATCCTTCTACGTATACATGAATAAATCCCACGAGTGTTCTGACCTCAATCCCGCTTATGCGGGGTTCATAAACATCACACAGATAATAATATACACCTGATGAGACCTTACTGTTTGAATTGCGGTATTTCCCTTCCCAGTTTATGGCCGGATCACTGGTTTCATAAACCAGCTGCCCGTAACGGTTGAAAATCTTCATTTTAACTTTTTCAACAACATTGTTCAGGTTACTGGAGATGTAAGTGTCGTTAATACCATCGTCATTGGGTGTAAAAACATTGGGCAATGAGTACAGGATGCAATTATCCACGCATATCTTGATTGAAAATGCACTCTCGTTCTCAAACGAATCAATTGCTGTAACAGCATAGCAGCCCGCCAGCATAAAGCCTTCACTCATCCGGTGGTAATATACTGTATCTGTTGCCGGTGAGAGACTGGTTAAAGAATCCAAAGGTGATCCCACATCAGGAGCATAATAGATGTTATACCTGACCACGTCATTGGAACAGGTTCGATTAGGATTTGTCCAGGTAAGCACATTCATAAAACTGTCACATCGGGAATCAACCAGCAATACAGGCGGACAAGGAGGTGTAATGTCTGCCGGAGTTCCACAATTCTGGTGCGACAGGTTGGAATTATTGTAAATGGCTCCTTCAATGGGTCTCCAGCCAATGCTTTTTACCTGATAACAATGAGTTACTCCGTTCTTTAACCTGGTATCGATATAGGTATTGTCTTCGGTAAATGCAATGGAGTCAAAACCCAAACCGGCATTTTGCCTGTAAATAACATATTGGTCATTGATCCAGGGTGCTTTTTTTCTGATATCCAGTGTAAGCTGATTATCATCGGGTGTAATCAGGATATATAATGATGATGCTATTTCGCTTTCACCCGGCCGCATCTCAAACCTGTTACCGGGGGTGTTATTAAACATGTGAATACGGTAGTAATACGGATAAACCATTGTATTCAGCGGTGAATCAGTATAGGTTGTGTCATTCAGATCTGCGGTTTGTACCGAGTCTATCAGAATAAAATCACCGGGGTTCAAAGTAGCTGAACGGTAAATTCTAAACACATAAGGCCCCGGAGCCGAACCGGCATCAAAATTACGTGGTTTTGCCCAGGACAGAAATATACTGCCTGAGGTTTCATCAAGACTGGTTACACTTACGTTTAGTATTGCCGGAAAGCCTGGTACAAGAGAATTACAGGCTTCGTTGGAGGCAAAGCTTTCGCCTCCGTCATCAAAATAAGCAGTGACCATATAACAAAAGTCAATTCCCTGCACCAAACCCTCCCCGTTATTATCATCGGTGTAACTTGTATTGGATTTGCCCTTGTTGCTGCCTATTTTTATAAAGCCTGTATAGGAGGGAACTCCGTTTTCACAACTGTCAGGGACAAATCCGTAATTGCCTTCGCGCCTGTATATATGATATCCGGCAACATCGCCACAATTGCTCTGGTCCCATGTAAGGTTTATTTCAGTACTGGTGGAGGTTGTTTGAAGATTCACAGGTGCCGGTGCCAACACCTTGATGTAAAAATTATCAATATCAACCAGGCTGATATCGTTATTTACATCTTCGGCCTTAAGTGTAACCTGATAAGCCTGTTTCCGGATATGATCACAGGTAGTCTGCCATCGGAATGTGTATGTTGCAAATCCCCTGCCTGAAGCCACACGAGTAAATTCAGCAGGAGAAGCGGTTAGCACGAAAGGGCCTCCATTTACCGCCAGGATAACCGAATCGTTATCCACATCAGTCGTTGTCACCTGGAATTCTATCAGGGAATCCGCGGTTACGCAAAAATCAGGCAGTGGAGGATTAACGGGAGGATTATTATCGGTCTTGTAAACATCAATCTGCATATCCCTGGTGATATTTCCGATCTTCACACCGTACCTCCATTCCTCAATATTCATAGCAACATTATATTTCCCGGTATCTGTAGGTGTATACCAAACCAGATCACCTGCCACAGGATCAATATAAAATGTATCACTGAATGACGGAAGAACATAATCCGCAATCGGCTTTCCATCCTGTCCCGTACATACGGTTAATTTGTAGGAAAGACTGTCGCCGTCAGGATCAAAGGCAGCCGGATTATGAATGAAGATATGGCCAAGGGCGGCCTTGTCAATTGGATAATTTAGCAGTTGTGGAGTGCTGTTGTTGCCGATTTCCGGGCTGATTATTATGGTGGTTTTTATGGAAAAGATCACATCAACAGAATTCGGGATATTGTTAATTCCATAATTCCTGTTGGGGTCCTGCATCATAATCTGATAAATGCCCGGACCCGGAAAAGTATGTGTGGCAATATACTTGTTGCGAAAGTAGTAATTGGGTAATTCAATCCGGCTAAACAGCGGTACCACTGAGGAGGAATTATCACCCCATTCAACCGTAAGCTGGGACCTATTGGCTGCACTAAGGGTATAGGTGAAAGTGGTGATGGTAATTTCGTAGGTATACCCGGATATTTGCCGGAAGGTAATTTCCCCTGCCCTGTTATGAGTGGCCAGCAATTTAACAGGAATTAAAAGAAATATTAAAAATATTAAAAACAGTTTTTTCATTCTTACAAAGTTAACAATTCCTGCAAAAAGCCAAATGTATGTTACGTTTTATCAAATCCAACGGCCAATTCATAACGCCGGTGAATATAATTGAACGTAAATCCCCACTCCTGAATACCCTGTGAAACGATTACCAGATTGGTTTGATCCTCGTAAAGATCAAGCATAAGCTTATTGATAATAACAAACTTATCTGAAAAATCACCGGGCAATGGCCCTGTAAAGTAAAGCCAAACAGACTCCTCATCCTGTTCTTTTCTGACGTATTCAAACTTAATGGTATCAAGGGCTGTAACAATTGAAAATGAGCTGTTTAAGTATTTTTTTATCAAGTCCAGCTGGCCTGGTGTAAACTCGTGATCCATTTCCGATTGTATGTTTTTTTCGTACAAATGAAAGAACAGCAGATCGAAGTCCTGGGTGAAAAACTTAAAAGAAGCAGTAACAACTTTATTTTCAGTGTTGAAGTCAATGCTCGTATAAGATACATGTAATGGGTGATTCATGAGAAAAGCGGCGATCAGAAAAGAATAGAATACGTTCATAGTTCGGTTTAATAGCTGTGATTACATTTTATTAACAAAAAATGTACCCTTTTTAGTGATTTATTCTCTTCTAACGAAAATATTTCTGTTAATCAAAATCAGTATTGAGACAGCTCTTGAAATATTTCAAATAAATATATTTTATTAATTTTGATTTTACCTATTGATTAATTGTTTACAGTACCAAATTTTAACAAATGAAGATACTTGTGACCGGCACAGCAGGTTTTATCGGATTTCATACGGTAACCAGGTTAATAAAAGAAGGTCACGAGGTTATTGGATTAGATAGTATTAACGATTACTATGATGTAAATCTCAAATTAAGCCGTTTGGAAGAATCCGGCATAACCCGGACAAAAATCCAGTACAACCGGATAGTGACAAGCAGATCGAACAGTTCTTACCGGTTTGTGCAGATGCATCTGGAAGACCGGGAAAATCTAAACAGGCTTTTTATTAATGAGAAATTTGAACGGGTATGCCATCTTGCAGCCCAGGCGGGTGTCAGATACAGTTTGACAAACCCTTATGCATATATCAACAGCAACATGGTGGGTTTCATAAATATACTGGAGGCATGCAGGAATCAGAAGATAAATTATCTTGTATATGCAAGCAGTTCAAGCGTTTATGGTTTGAATGAGAAGATACCCTTTTCTGAAAAAGACAATGTTGATCATCCTATCAGTCTGTATGCCGCCACCAAAAAGAGCAATGAGCTGATGGCACATACATATAGTTATTTGTATGGATTACCAACTGCCGGACTGAGGTTCTTTACCGTGTATGGTCCCTGGGGTCGGCCGGATATGGCTCTATTTATTTTCACCAGGGCCATTCTGGAGGGTAAACCCATACAAGTATTCAACAATGGTGAAATGGAAAGGGATTTTACTTATATTGATGACATTGTGGAAGGAATATACAGGATCCTCACAGGTGATATCCCAGCCGGAAACGCTGACTGGAGTGGCAAAGAACCGGATCCCTCGTCCTCACCCGCCCCTTACAAAATATATAATATCGGCAACAGTAAACCTGTTAAACTGATGGATTTCATAAGATCAGTTGAGGAAAATCTTGGCAAAAAAGCCATCATTGAGTACCTACCCATGCAGGCAGGTGACGTAAAAAAGACATGGGCTGAGGTGAATGGTCTGGAACTGGATTTTAACTATAAGCCAGGAATTTCTGTTGAAAACGGTATTGCCCGTTTTTTAAATTGGTATCATCAGTATTATAATATCCGTCAGGCAAAATAAAATATTAAAGCTGGTTTTTCTCTCCTGTAATGTTGCTGCTATCTCCCCTGTTTTCAATTACATCAATGATTCGTTGAAAAAATAACGGAGCAACATACGCTGCAAATTCTTTGTTGGGATGGGAATTATTGCTGGCAATGGCAAATTTATCTGATAAATACAATCCCCCCTCGGTTTCCAGTTTTCTGAAATCCCATATGAATATGTTATCACCCTTCTCATCCCATTCATTGACCACCCAATCGAAAAATTCTTTAGCTCTTAATGCATCATGATCATTCGTGGCACTTTTAACCAGAGCTGCTCCTGTCCATAAAATGAATTTTGTTTCCGGAAACTGCTTCATTTTTTCTTTAAGCGCATTGTATTGCAGCTTGTAATTGTCAATGGTTTTTTCTTCCGAATCCAAATCGGGTATTCCATTTGGTTCAATAACACTGCTTACCGGGAAGCAATGTTTAAAGACAATTACATTATATTCTTTGGTAAGGATCTCAAGTGTTGGTTCGTCCTTAAAAGGTTTATTACCGGAATTTTTTACCCATATATTATAATAATCGTAAGGATAGTTTTTCCAGCCATATATTTCCATTTTGGGAAAATACTGGCTGCTAAATCTGTAGTCTGTTCCTTTCTTTTTGTTGTACCTGGTAATCAATTTATCCACACCACCTTTAATACCAAGCTTGTAAAGTACTCTTGAACTATTGCCGCGTAATATCACCCTGCCGGTGCTATGGTGCAGAAATAAGATATTGGCTGATTCTGACATAATGGTTGTATTATGTTGCTTCCTGCAACTTAGTTGCAACGACAAAGAAAATAAAAAAATTATAATGGAAACAAATTGTGCGGGTAAAGTATATTGTTTCATATAAAGAAATAAAAAGACTATGATTAAAAATACTACGAAAAATCATATATTTATATGCATTTTTTTTAATAATGACATTTTTCTGAAAAAAAATACCAGGTCAAAATAAATGTACCTATAACCAAAATCAGAATAAATCTTGAATCAAACCCTAAACTACTGCCTATTAATCATGAAAAGAACAGTGTTGACATTACTTGTTGTATATCTCTTTACTCTCGTAAATGCACAATCTCCCATAGTGATTAATCATCACTGTACAGATTTTTATAAAATTCCCTCGTCCTGGATTGATGAGGCAAGGTCAAAGCTTCATATTGCTTACGGACATTCATCACATGGAAGCCAGCTCATTTCGGGTATGATAGGTATATACAGCAAATATGGAACTGATTTTGCTTTCACCGATGGAGGTTCTGGCGGTACTCTTGACCTTCATAATTACTTTGTTACAGGTGATCTTGGATATCCCGATTTTACAACATGGGAAAGGCTGACCCGGGCCTATCTGGCTACCAACACCGATGTTAATGTAGTGATCTGGTCCTGGTGCGGACAGCTGTCCTGGGCACCTGAAGACAGTGTTAATAAGTATCTGAATTTGATGAATAAACTGGAACAGGATTATTCTGATGTCAGATTTGTTTATATGACAGGGCATTTGGATGGTACGGGCACGGCCGGAAATCTGAATATGAATAATGAACATATCAGAACATACTGCATCAGCAATAACAAAATCCTGTATGACTTTGCCGATATTGAAAGCTATGATCCTGATGGCCTGACTGATTACCTGTCACTATATGCCACAGATAGTTGTTATTATGACTCCAATGGCGATGGCAGTAAAGATCTAAGTTGGGCGATACAATGGTCAGATGCTCATCCTGATAGTTGTTTCTACCTGGGAGAGTGTGCGCATTCTCATTCCCTGAACTGTCAGCAAAAAGGAATTGCAGCCTGGTGGTTATGGGCAAGATTGGCAGGGTGGAACGGACCTGTAACAGTTATTCCGGTAACAGCTATTACAGTAACCGGGGCTGGCGGTTCGTCAGTCATCACTGGCAATGCAACGCTGCAGTTATCAGCTACGGTATTGCCAGTAAATGCCACAACAAATACCGTTACCTGGTCAATTGAAAATGTTACCGGTGAGGCTACAATCAGCAATACCGGTCTTGTTACTCCGGTTGCCAACGGAACGGTAATTGCCAAAGCAACTGCCCAAGACGGCTCAGGGATCTCGGGAACCCTAAATATTGTTATCTCTGACTATTCTGAACTCTCCGAACCGGTTCAGGGTCATTCGGAGCCATTCATATTGGATTTAACACAGTCAGAAATAGCAATCTATACCTTTGCTGATAAGGATTATGGCCATGTCAGGCTGTTTGACATATCCGGAAATATACGCTGGATTGATAAATTGATAAATCATACATGTATTATACCCATAGCCTCTCTCCCGCCTCAGGTTTATATAGTTATTCTTTCAGGAAATGAAAAATCGTGTGTTTTAAAATTTGTTAAACCATGATTGTTGTTTCATTCTTTTGGCTGTTCATCAAACAAATATTTTAATTGATCACCAAATAATCCCTATTTGTTAAAAATTAACTGGTTTCTTATGCAATCCTGGATTTTTTATTGAAATTTATATCGACCAAATCCCATAAATAACGCTTATGATCATCGACAGGAACCAAATTGAGGAATGTATATTCGGATATATCAGTAAGCACTCTCTTAATGATACGAAGAAAATAAATACCCAGACCTTGCTTTTCAGAGAGGGAATTTTTGATTCCATGGGTTTTATTTTGTTAGTAGACTATCTTGAAGAAAACTTCGGTATCAAAACCAATGATACTGATCTGGTTGAAGAAAACTTTGAATCAGTTTCGGCCATTGCCGGTTTCATACTTAGAAAAAGAACTGCAGATGCGGCGTAATCTTTTAATTAGGGTGTATGTGTGGTATTGCCGGCATATATGACCCTAACAGGCAAAAT
>Ga0256868_10000270_pt1 | contig 31468 bp, 26 predicted proteins | sample RVTome_13_FD_187341 | JGI IMG/M metagenome (GOLD analysis project Ga0256868, IMG submission 187341) | Soil microbial communities from uranium-contaminated site in the Upper Colorado River Basin, Wyoming, United States - RVT92D227 HiSeq ...
CCAGTAGAAGTCCAGCCAGAAACAAAGGTGGCAGAAGAGGTCAGTCCGGTTGTTCCAGATGAATATAAATACGATGCAAAAGGCAGGAGGGACCCTTTTCTCTCCCTCGTGGTACCCAAGCAAAAGAATTTAAAGAAGAAGGGGGCAAGCCCTTTTGAAAGTTATGATCTGGATGAGATACAACTGATGGCAATCGCATGGGATAAGAATAAGTATTTTGCACTCATTAAACTGCCTGACAAAAAAACATATACGATTACAGAAGGGATGATTTTAGGACTTGAGGGCGGAAAAGTGGAAAAGATAACTCAGGACAGAGTCGTTATTAAAGAATATATAAAGGATTACAAGGGTGAAATAAAGGAAAGGGATTCAATATTGAAACTCCACAAGGGGGAAGAAGAATGAGTCATAAATTAAAAACCAAGAGATTCGGGTCAATGAATAAAGGCCAGCATAAATTCCGGGACATGAGGTTGTATAGTTCATATTTTCTGGTCCTGTGCTTTTTATTTTTTGCTTGCTGGGGTTGTGCGTCAACAGGCAGCGGTAAGGAGTCTTTGCAATCTCAGGAACCCACAGTCATAACAGGCATCGATATTCAGGACAATATGATTACGGTAACAGCAAATAAGCCTTTTATTTATACCATTTACAAACCAGGTGACCCTTACAAGATGGTCATAGACCTTCCCGATGTGAACGTAGGAGCTTTCAATAAAAGGATTGTATCCAACGAAGCCGGCATAACAGAAATAGTTCCTTCGCAGATTGAGTCGCCGTCTCTCATGGCAAGACTCGAAATGCTTCTCCAGAAACCTTCTTCGGTTGAACAGGAATATAAGAATAACGTACTGACAGTCAAGATAAAGGAAGATCTGTCTCAACAGAAAACGGCAGATACTTCTCAGGAAGTAAAAGTTGCAGATTTATCGAGAGAAGAGAGGAAATTGTCTGCCCGGATGAATAATCCAGAACCTGATCCACCCATGCAATCACCGTTGCCCAGGGCATCAGAGATATCAGATATTTCATTTGACGCATCCGGAGGGGCGGTTAGGGTATTAATTAAAGGCAATGGCTCGATGATCCCAAATGTTTTCCCCTTGGATGACCGTATCGTGATCGATATAGCCGATGTAGTCATGAATGCTCCTATTCCGTCCACAGTTGTTTCACCTGTCAAAGGGATACGTTCAGGAAGGCACGATGACAAGGTAAGACTTGTTCTGGATCTGAAAGAGAAGACAAGCTTTGATGTCGCAGCAATCGGCGACTCCATTGTTGTAACTTTGAAGAGATCTGAAAAGGAACTGTCAGCCATGGCTGCAGTCCGAATGACTGAGGCAGGGGCAGAAGATATAACCGAACCCGCGGAGATGAAAGAGCCCGGAATCCCCGTGGAGGGCAGATGTAAGGCATTCCTAGAGGGTAAAGAAAATGTTAATTTTGATTTCCAGGATCAGGATATTGTACCGATCTTCAGGTTATTCGCTGATATTAGCGGATGCAACCTTTTTATCCATCCTGATGTAAAAGGCAAAGCAACCATGAAATTCAGGGATGTTCCGTGGAATCAGGCACTTGATACCATGCTGAAAACCTTTAGCCTTGCTAAATCCATTGAAGGAAATATCATAAGAATTGCTCCTCACACTGTTTTTGCAAAGGAAAGTGAAGAAAAGACAAAGGCACAGGAAGCCCTTGTAAAGGCAGAACCACTTGAGAGCAGGATGTTCCCGATAAGCTATGCCGATGTCTCTATTGTGGAAACTGCTGTAAAAACCTCAAAGCTTCTGACACCGAGAGGAAGTATCAGTGTTGATAAACGTACAAGTTCCATGTTGATCAAGGATGTTGCTTCAGTTTTCCCTGAGGTTGAAAATCTCCTTGCTACCCTCGACAGGCCAACACCGCAGGTGCTGATAGAGGCAAGGATTGTTGAAGTCAATACGAATAATGAGAGAGAATTAGGAATACAATGGGGTATCAACGTCTCGACAACAAATACCCTTACGTCTATCGGAGGTTTATCCGGTGTTCCGTTTACATCAACCGGTCCTCTGTCAGGCGGCAACTATCTGGTCGATTTCCCGGCTAAAGGCGTAGGCCCATTATCCGGTTCAGGGTTTACTTTCGGGATTATTGACCCTGCAAGAACAATAGGGTTGGACCTTCAGCTCACTGCTATTGAGACGATGGGTAACCTCAAGGTTGTTTCAAATCCAAAGATATTGACAGTGGATAACGGAAAAGCAAAGATTCTGCAGGGCAAGAGCATCCCAGTCCGGAAGTTAACCACAGAGGGAACCATCTCGACAGAGTTTAAAGATGTAACCCTGGAACTTGTTGTAACTCCCCATATAACACCTGACAAGTCCATCACAATGGCGATCGAGATCAAGAAAGAAGAACTCGACCCCACCGTCCCTTCAGTAGAAGGTGTGCCGGGGACTGATAAAAAAGAAGCAAATACCAATGTAATTATAAAAGATGGAGAGACGATCGTTATCGGAGGGATGTACAAGATAACAACGAATGATTCTGAATCAGGTGTTCCCGGTTTAATGAATATTCCGATTCTTGGATGGTTATTCAAGAGCAACAAGACAACATCGAGCACAAGCGAGCTCTTGATATTTATTACACCAAGAATTGTGGAGAAACCATAAAGAAATGATATTTATAAAAAGAGTTATGAATATGAAGACAGGGGGCAAGATGAAAAGAAATTATTTTTTACTGCTTACTGCTTACTGCTTACTGCTTACTGCATTTATATGGGGCTGCGGTGGAGGCGGTCCGGGTTCTCCCGGAAGCAGCGGGACAGAAGACACCGGTGTCAAGATAGACGCAACAATAGTACCGGAATATTTAGGGGACAGTACCTATTCAGTAGACGTATTTCAGGACATATGCGATCCGGGTCCCCCGCCGGACTATGAGGAATTTACAGACCATGGTGCAACGCTGACAATCCATGCACGGCTTCTGAACCCGAATGCAACGTTTCAGGCAGGTGATCTTTACATAGAGAAATATACCGTTGAATACAGGCGCTCACCAGACTCCATAGGTACACCACCCATACTGTCTGATACCCGTTATAAAACGATTGTAATACCGGCTCCTTCAGGAACCGGTGAGACTACGGTAACAGATACGGTGATATTTGTTGACCTTATAAGAAAAGACAAGTATGCATCTGATATACTGTCTGGCCAATACAGTTCTTCACTTGCATATATTAACAATTATACTGCGACGTATACATTCAAGGGCAAGAATGAGTATGGAACCGAATTTTCATTCAAGACCCAGACGGATTTTCAGATTGGCTGGTTTGATTATTGTGATTAATCATTGCTTTGGAGGATAAGATGAAGAAAATCATCATAGTATTTTTTTTGCTGGCTCTATCCTTAAGTTCTTTCAGCTGCGGAGGGGGATCGGGATCTTCAGAAACACCGTCAGGGGAAAATCCAGGGACTCCATCCATCACGCAGCTTTTGCCTTCTCACTATATAGCTCACACTAATTCGGACATCACGCTCCATGCCAGGGTTCTTGATGGCAACGGAGTGCCTGTCAGGCATGTCCCCGTCAGATTTACCAATCTGTCTCCTGTAGGTGTTTTAAGTGCAACATCTGATAAAACAAACGATATCGGGATAGCAACTGTCATTCTCCATTCTCATGTTGAAGGCTTTGCAACAATCCAGGCAGAGGTCAATAAAGGAGTAGCAATCGTAAGAGACAGGAAAACCGTTTATTTTTCAATGTACAATACTACGCAACTGACACCAACAATGACCCTTGAAGTATCTGGTAACGGTGATCCATATACCCTTTTTGAAACTGGAGTAATCAATGATAATGAAGTGAATGTTACGGCAACAGTATCTAATGGAACGTTTCTCGTAAGTGGAAGCGTTGTCGCTTTCGGAGCTGACCGTCCATATAAGGTAGGCACTAGTGACACATGCAGTGACGAAAGCGTTACCTGTGATGTTATTTTTCCATTTGGGAATACAGCGATTACCAATGACAATGGTGAGGCATCTGTTCTTGTAAGGGTAGTGCCAACTTCTTTAACATCTTTAGAAACAATCCTGAATATTTATGCCCAGTCAGACACAGGTGCATTTAGTATGGTAACGTTATTCTTAAAACCAGTATCAATTAGCAACATTACTGTCTATGCTAATCCGTTAACTGTTGACTCTGGAGGAACATCCAAGATAACAGCCTTTGTAACTACCACTGCAGGAACCCCTGCTCCTGACGGTACTACGGTAACCTTTACAGCAAATAAAGGTGGAATTGATCCGTTCAGCCAGACAACAGATGGCTTGACCGAAGAGGTTACATTTACAGCACCTGAGGTAACTTCAGACACCACAGCGACCATAACTGCCAAAGTTGGTGAAAAATCTGGCACGGTACTGGTAGGTGTAACAGCACCCGTGATACCGCCGCCTCCAGATACAACCTCGCCAACAGTAAGCTCGACAATCCCTGCTAATGGCGCCACAGGCGTTGCGCATCCGACCACCACGGTAACGATAAACTTTAGTGAGAATATAAATTGTTCCACAGTGACCACAACAACAGTAACTATCACGCCGAGTGCTACGTGGACTCTCACGAGTTGTTCTGGAAATAAAGTGGTATTTAATGGGACAACTACTGCGGCCAATACATTATATACGGTAAATGTTGGTACTGGAGTGAAAGATCTAGCAGGTAATGTGGCTGTTGCTTCCGTATTCTCGTTCACGACAGGGCCATAAGTATTCATGAATTTAAGAAAGCAAGCAGACAAATTAATTTAATTAACTTTTTCGGGTGAGCAAGGGCGCACCCCCAAAACTTTTGAAGGATTCTGAACGGAGATGGAAAGATATGAATGATAAAAGATTAGATAAAGGAGTAAAACCATGAAGAAATTATTATATCTTTTGATGAGTTTCATTCTTGTTGCGTGCGGCAGCGAGAAGGCTGCAAACATCTCTTCAGATACTTCAAAAGTGACAATAAGCAGCGCTAAAATGAGCGCCCAGTCCATCATTTCCCAGATGGAAACGGGAAAGTACAGAGAAGGAGAATTGCTTGTCAAATTTAAATCAGGCGTTGTCAAAGCATCAGCTCAGAAAGTGCATCAGGCTGCGGGAGTCTCTGTCATCAAGAGTTATGCGATCATACCTAACCTTGACCATGTCAGACTGTCGAAAGGCCTGTCTGTAAAAGATGCAATAACCCAGTACATGTCCGATCCAAACGTTGAATATGCCGAGCCCAATTATATCAGGCGTGTTTCCGCTATAGTTCCGAACGATACCTTTTTCGGGAATCAATGGGCTTTATTAAATAAGGGACAATATGCATACGGCACTGCTGGTGCAGATATAAGGGCTACCGATGCATGGGAGGTTTCCATAGGTAGTCCTGCTATCATTGTTGCGGTGCTCGATACCGGGATCGATTACAACCACAGCGACCTCACATGGAATGTATGGAGGAATTTAGGGGAGACAAATTGTCTCGACGGAATTGATAATGATGGAAACGGCTATGTCGATGACTGCATAGGATGGGATGCTACCACATGTGCACATTTCAGTGAGAGCGGCAGTTGTACTGCCATAAAATTGCCGGGCAATGACCCCATGGACGACTCTGGACATGGCACACATGTGGCAGGGATAATAGGTGCTAAAGGAAATAACGGTAGCGGAATAGCAGGTGTCATATGGATGGTGAACATGATCGCTGTAAAGGTCCTTAACTGGGACGGCGAGGGAAGTGATGCTGATATAGCCTCTGGTATCCAGTATGCTGTGGTGAATCATGCAAAGGTAATAAATGCAAGTTTTGGCGGTCCCGGGTATTCGAATACGGTTTACAATGCAATATCAGCGGCTAACAATGCGAGCGTTCTCTTTGTAGCTTCAGCAGGTAATGGCGGTGACGACGGAGTAGGAGACAACAACGACATGATGCCGGTTTATCCTGCCAGTTACGCGCTCCCGAATATCATATCTGTCGCAGCCACTGATCAAGACGATAGAAGGGTTTCTTTCAGCAATTATGGACCTACAACTGTTGATGTAGCAGCGCCAGGTGTATATATTCTCAGTACGGTACCAAACTGGTGGAGTACTTATTATGGATATGGAAGTATAGAATTCTTCCAGGGTACTTCAATGGCTGCTCCACATGTTTCAGGTCTTGCAGGGCTACTGAGCAGTTACTATTACCATTTTGAACCTTCTCAGATTCGGAGTATGGTTTTAAACTATGTTGATAAAAAACCGACTCTTGAAGGTTGGATATTAACAGGAGGAAGGATCAATGCGTATAAGGCAATGTCATCTCTATGGGCTCCGACCGACTTTGTCGGTACTTCACCATCTCCTTCTCAGATTTCTCTTACGTGGACGGAAAGAGCGAATGATGCGCAGGGCTACAGGCTTGAGCGCAGAACCGAAGGAGGTACCTATTCTTTGATAGCAACCCTTGCTGCCAACTCAAATTCATACCTTGACGGTGGTCTTACAGACGGGACGAAATATTATTACAGGGCAAGGGCATATAATAATATCGGTGATTCCCCGGCATACCTGACAAATGAGACATCCACTGTAACACTGCTGAATCCGCCGGCAGGACTAAGCGCTTCTGCTCTATCGACCTCTGAAGTGAGGCTTATCTGGAATGACAATTCCAGTACAGAAGGGGGTTACAAGATAGAAAGGAAAGCTCTTGAAGGAACGTTTGTTGAGATTGCCCAGGTTGGCCCAAATGCTACCACTTTTACTGATTTTGGTCTCAGTGCAGCTACACGTTACTGGTACAGAGTGAGGGCTTTCAGTGCGCTGGCAGGTAATTCCGCTTATTCTGAAGAGGTTTCAACGAAAACGTTAAGTTCCAGACACCACGGTGGAGGCGGTGGCTGTTCCGTAGGCGCAAGGCAGAATGCCCCAACAGCAGTCGCTGATCTGGCAGTAATGCTTATACCCCTTGTATTCATAGCATTAATAAGGCGGAGGAAATAAATTAGGTATTATTCAAGTTGCTGTTGACTTTGTTTAAATTGCAGTGAGGGGGCGGCTTATTAAACCGTCCCTTTTTTATTCCCTGATTTATTCATAGCGAACTCTGTTCCAATAGTTGTCATTTTCCGGCTTGACCGGAAAATCCAGTTCCTTTCTCTGGATTCCCCGATCAAGCATGCCCTCGACTGCGATCGGGGGTCGTGGAATGACAGAAACAAAAGATCCTCAAAGTTCTTTAATATCTTTGAGGATTTATAGCATAAATACTGTAGGCTTTACATAGAGGTTTATTTTTACTAACATACTGTCATGCTGAAATCAATGCTGCTGACCAGGAAACACATATTCTATCTGAACATTTTATTAAGCATTATTCTTTTTCTTTCAATCCTTTTGATAATGCGGGGTGTTGTATCGAATTATTTTGAAAAGAAAAAAAGCCTCAAGGGGAATATTTCTGCATCAATAAATACTGCAGGGACACAGCACAAAATGCAATTGTTGGACTATTCACCGGTCCTGAAAAACAATCCTTTTGGTTTCCCCGGAGGGGAGCTCAATCCCCTGAGTGTTTCATCCGGCAGCCGGGTGCAGAAAACAGATTTTGTACTTATTGGTACAGTAGTTGGCCCGAAAGAACTCAGCTATGCCATCTTCAAAGACAGCTCGGGGATGCAGGAAGTGTTCAAGGTGGGGGAATCCGTATTCGGTCTTGGGAGTCTCTACGCAGTTAAAAAAGATAAGGCGGTCATCAAAAAGGGTGAATCGACTTTTGATTTTCAGCTCGAAGATGTAAAGGTAAAGGAGATTGCAAAACCCGGCGCCATGGGGGGACCTTCTTTATCAGGATTTGCCCAGAGAATAGGAAGAGCGACTTATATGGTCGATCAGGCCAAACTTCAGCAAGCGATCAATAACCCGAGCCAGATGATGACGGATGCGAGGCTCAGGCCCAATATTGCAAATGGGAAAGAAGATGGTTTTGTCTTAAGTGAGGTTAAGCCGGAGGGAATTTACCAGAGTCTCGGCCTCCAGGACGGTGATGTACTCCTGAGGATTAATGAATATGATATATCAAATCCTGAAAAAGCCCTACAGGCATTCACTGCGCTGAGGGGTCTTGACAGGGTTCAGATTGATTTAATCAGGTCCGGATCAAGGATGACAATGACGTATCAGATAAAGTAATATAAGGGTTGAATATGAAGAATGTTAAGAATTCAACAAGTGCTTCGTTTCTCGTCATAAGTCTGTTGTTTTTTGGATTTTATCTGTCTCATGTCTTTGCCGGTCAATTAGTTGCAGAGTCTGAAACAGGCGAGCAAAAATCAGGGCTAACGGATACCAGCGAAGAATCAAAGAAGGAATCGACACATGCTGATAAAACCAAGGGGAAAGAAAAGAAAGTTGCCTTTAACTTTGTGGATGTGGATATATCAGTAGTAGTGAAATTCATCAGTGATGTAACCGGCAAAAATTTCGTGTTCGATGATAAGGTGAAGGGAAATATCACCATCATTACTCCCTCCAGGCTTTCGATTGATGAGGCCTTCGGTCTTTTCACATCAGTATTGGAACTTAAGGGGTTTACTGTTGTGCCTTCAGGTAAAGTCTACAAGATCGTACCCCTTTCACAGGCGAAACAATCAGGTACCGAGATAGTGAAAGACGAAGGAGCACCAATCAGTGATACCTATATTACAAGGCTTATACAATTGAAATCGATATCCGCTTCAAAGTCAGTAAGTTTTCTGCAGCCTCTCATCTCGAGAGAAGGGCATATATCTTCTTTCGGTCCCAGCAACATGCTCATGATCGTAGATTCAAATGCAAATATTGAAAAGGTTCTCAAGATCATCGATTCCATTGATAAACCGGGCATAGAGGAGCCGGAACTGATTACACTCAAGTACGCAAACGCCGAGGATGTTGTCAGGATCATCAATGAGGCGCTTTCTTTGAGCAGCAAGACACAGCCTTCTGTAATACGTCCTCCGAGACCGGGTGAAACGGTAACGGGATATTCTGTAGAAGAGCAGAGGGCCAATGTCTTTGCTGATATCAGGCTGAATGCAATTGTTCTGATTGCAGACAAGCAGGAAAAGGAAGCGATAAAAAGGATGATCGCCCTTCTCGATATACCGCTCCCTGAAGCAACGAGCAAGATTAATGTGTATTTCCTGGAATACGCCGATGCTACCGATCTTTCCAAGGTGCTGGAGGGGATGATCACAGGAATCTCTTCACAGGCCAGGTCCGGTCAGGCTGTTCAGGCTGGTCAGCCTGCGAAAAGTCCTTTTGAACTGGGCGGAAAAATAACGATCTCGCCTGATAAGGCAACAAACTCTCTCGTCATCGTAGCATCTCCGGCAGACTACCAGAATCTTATGCAGGTGATAAGACAGCTTGACAGAAAAAGGAAACAGGTTTATGTTGAGGCGATGATTGTTGAGGCATCGATTGACAGACTACAGGAGCTTGGTTCGAGATGGAGGATTATGGCGGAAAAAGACGGTGAGCCTGTTACCGTGGGCGGCTTTGGAACAATAGATGCCTCGGCAATGCAGAATATTCTTTATGGGCTTACAGGACTGACTGCCGGCGGCATGGGGAACTTCCTGGATGTCCCTATCACAACGATTGGTACGGATGGTAAGGCTGTAACCTCGACACTAAGCGTCCCGGGATTCGCTGCACTTTTCAGTCTTAATGAATTCAAGGGAGCTGTGAATGTTCTTTCAACACCGCAGATTCTCACATCTGACAACAAGGAAGCCGAGATCATTGTCGGGGAGAATGTCCCGTTCATATCCCAAAAAGAATCAGACCCGGCAAGACCCCAATCTGTTTTCAGCACCATAGAGAGAAAAGATGTCGGTATTACCTTGAGATTGACACCGCAGATTGCGGAAGGTGACTATGTGAAGCTGGATATATATCAGGAGATATCAGCCTTAAAACAGGAATCTACTGTTATAACCTTGACGGTAGGTCCGACGACCACAAAACGTTCAACAAAGACCTCTGTCTTTGTCAAGGACAACCAGACAGTCGTAATCGGCGGCCTCATGGAGGAAAGGGAAGAGGAGAATGTGACAAAGGTCCCTCTGCTTGGAGATATTCCCGTCCTCGGATGGCTTTTTAAGAATAAATCAATCGAGAAAAAGAAGACGAATCTGCTCGTTTTCCTGACTCCGCATATAATCAAGGAAGCGGAACAACTCTCGAAACTGACCGACAACAAAAAGAATGAGTATGCAAGGACTGAAGAAATGTTCAAACAGGGAGAAGTGCTTGTAAAGTTCAGAGATGGCACAAATGAAGAAAGGATATCAGAGATACTTTCTGCTGAAGGGGCAACGGTTATATCGGTATTGTCACCTAAAGGGCCCCATCATATACAACTGAAGAAGGGGCAGGATGTCAGGGAGGCAACAAAGATTTTCAATAGGTATGAGGAAGTTGAATACGCAGAACCCAATTATATTATGAAGATGCAGAAGGCAAGATGAAACATTTGCTGGTTTGTTTGTCATTCCAGCTTGTCTGGAATCCTTCAGAAGAATTTGGGACTAATTTTAGTTGAAAAGGCTTCTGGATTCCCCGATCAAGTCGGGGAATGACACTTTTTTACAAGCAGTTCTGTCATTCCCGCGCAGGCGGGAATCCAGATCGTTTATGATTTTAAACTTTTTTACGAATGAACTAAAAATATTCGATTGTTTAGAAAATGGAAACAATTGATGCAATAAGAGATGAGGATGTAGAGGTTTCCCTTTTAAAGAATATCCCGCTCAGTTTTGTAAAAAACAACCACATATTCCCGATAAAGATAGATGATTCCGAACTGGTTGGAGCCGTTGCAGACGATAAGGGATTCCTTGCTCTTTCCGAGATCTCGAAGGTTCTCGGCCTGAAGGCGAGGGCCCTGAAGGCACCTGCAGGAGTAATCATTGATGCCATCAACAGGTTCTATGGTCAGATGGGATCTGCTGAAGAAGTAATGGATACCATAGCGGGAGAGGATCTTTCGTCTGTTGCAACAGAATTTGAGGCTCCGAAAGATTTACTTGAACTGACAGAGGAAGCTCCCATCATAAGGCTCCTCAACGCCGTCCTCCTTCAGGCAGTAAAAGAAAGGGCGAGCGACATCCATATCGAACCTTACGAAAAAGAACTCGATGTCAGATTACGGATAGATGGAGTGCTCCATAGGGTGCTGACTCCACCCAAGATAATTCAGGACGCCCTTATCAGCAGGATCAAGATAATGTCCAATCTCGACATAGCGGAAAAGAGATTGCCGCAGGACGGAAGGATACGTCTTCTTCTCGGTGGCAGGGACATAGATATCAGGGTTTCTGTAGTGCCTACATCTCACGGCGAGCGGGCGGTAATGAGACTTCTCGACAGGAAGCAGGGACTTCTTGGTTTGTGGGAGGTCGGATTCAACAGGGAAGACGAGAAAAAACTCGAAGGACACCTGCAAAGACCCGACGGAATTATTCTTGTCACGGGACCCACGGGGAGCGGTAAAACTACAACCCTCTATGCTGCCCTGAACAGGATTCATACAGAAGAAAAAAATATCATAACCGTTGAAGACCCTATAGAATACCAGTTAAAGGGGATCGGACAGATCCATGTGAACCCGAGGATAGGCCTTACATTCGCCTCCGGTCTGAGGTCGATTCTCAGGCAGGATCCTGATGTTATCATGGTGGGTGAAATAAGGGACCTTGAGACCGCCGAGATAGCTATGCAGGCTTCCCTAACCGGACATCTCGTCCTGAGTACTCTCCATACCAATGATGCACCGAGCGCCCTTGTAAGACTTATTGACATGGGGATTGAACCTTTTCTCGTTGCATCGTCTTTAACGGTTGTTCTTGCACAGAGGCTTGTGCGGACGATATGTCTTCACTGTAAGATATCGTATAAGCCCTCTGAACTTGAAATGTCTTATTTCGAAAGACCGCCAAAGGTCTTATATCACGGTAAAGGATGCGACAAATGCAAGGATAAGGGCTATCTGGGAAGAACCGGAATCTTTGAGCTTCTCGTCATTGACAATGAGATACGTCCAATGATTACGGAAAAAATAGATTTGCAGCGTATTAGGATGCATGCGATCTCCAGGGGGATGAAGACCCTTCGTCAGGACGGCATCGAAAAGGTTTTGAGCGGTATCACAACCCTTGAAGAGGTTTTAAGGGTAACCCAGAAAGATTATGCCGATATTTCAGTATAAAGGTTACAGGACTGACGGCTCCGAGATTGCCGGAACCATCGAGGCGAACAGTCAAAAAGATGCAGTCCTGAGGCTCAGAGAAACAGGACTTTATCCGAAAGATGTAAAGGAAACTATTTATAAAGGGAGAGAAGGTTTATTCCACAGGGCTGATGTTTCTCTCCTCCCGTCAACGACAAGGCAATTGTCAACCCTTCTCTCATCAGGGGTGACCCTGATGGAGGCTCTCAGTTCGATCTCCGAGGAAAATAAGGGTTTCTGGAAGAATATGCTGGTAGACATAAAAGAGAGGGTCGCTTCAGGTTCAAGTTTTTCAAAGGCGCTTGAGGAATACAACAGGATCTTCCCGGAATTCTATGTGAACATGGTTGCCGCAGGAGAGGCAAGCGGTAATCTTGACAGGGTACTCGGCCGTCTCGCAGATTTTCTGGAGTCACAGGCCAATCTCAGATCCAAAGTAAGAACATCCATGATTTATCCGATTTTCATGATCTGTGTAGGATTTATTGTCATGTCTTTTCTGTTTACCTTTGTCATACCAAAAATAACAAAGATTTTTAAGGATACAGAGGCTGCACTTCCTTTCATCACTGTTATCCTGATAACGGTCAGTGATATCTTTCAGAACTACTGGTGGCTTCTGATCGGAATGCTCATAGGTGCAGTATTCGGCTTCAAAAAACTCAAAGAAAAAAACAGATTATTTATTGACAGGCTCGTTCTTCGTCTGCCCGGAAATTTAATCCAGAGTCTTTATATCGGGCGCTTTACCAGGACACTCGGTTTTCTGCTGGAAGGAGGTCTCCCTGTTCTCAGGGCACTTGAACTGAGCGCAAAATCCATCGGGAACAAGGCGCTTGAGGCAAAGATAGCCGTAGCAGGTACGCGGGTTGCGGAAGGGGCTAGACTTGCAGCATCACTGGAAGGCTTTCCCCCTGTGCTTCTTCAACTCATTGCAACAGGAGAGAGAAGCGGGCAGATGGTTGAGGTTCTCAGAAATGCAGCAGATTCGTATGAGGAAGAATTCTCAAGGAGGGTGCAGAAGCTGCTTTCACTCCTTGAACCATCAATGATTCTTTTCATGGGGTTCATTGTGGGATTGATAGTCCTTGCGGTTCTTCTGCCAATATTCCAGTTGAATCAACTGATAAAATAAGATGGTTAGACAGGCAGGACATAGCATTTTCGCTCATTCTCGGGCTAATCGCCCTCCGAGGTTTTTGCCTCTTTATTTTTTTAAATATACTTTATGGACTATCGGCAAAAAAAGCCGCTCAAATGCTATATCCTGCTTGTCTATATGAAATGTAAAATCCCTCCTAACCTCTCCGCCTGAAGCGGACCAAAGGGAGGAATAATTCCCCTCTTTGGTCCGTCCATGCTTGGACGGAAGGGGATAGGGGAGATTTTTTGATCAATGTATATTCAATTATAGGAACATTATTAACAGGAGGAATGAATGAGAAACGATAAAGGGTTTACTCTTCTTGAGATAATCGTTGTTGTGTTTATCCTCAGTCTTCTCGCAGCTATTGTCGCACCCAGGATAATAGGCAGGACAGATGATGCGAGGATAGCGGAAGCAAAGATTCAGATAAAGAATTTCGAGACTGCGCTCAAGCTCTTCAAGCTCGACAACGGCTTTTACCCGAGCACGGAACAGGAGCTCGTTGCACTTGTGGAGCAACCGACTGTCGGTCAGATACCCCAGAAATACAGGGTGGGAGGATATCTCGAGCAGAAAAAGATTCCCGCAGACCCATGGGGAAATCCATATCTATACATATCTCCAGGCGTATACGGTGACTTTGATATCATGAGTTATGGCGCTGACGGAAGAGAAGGTGGAGACGGCAAAGATGCTGATATTAAGAACTGGGATATGCAATAGAAATACAAAATGCAGATCTATTGAAAATACCCTCCCTGGGTTGTCATTGACCCGAAAATTACCTTTAAAGATGTCATTCCGGCAGGTCGTAAGCCGGAATCCAGTTCCTTGTGAAAAGGCTCTGGATTCCCGCTCAACAGACTGCGGGAATGACGGACAATGGTTATTTTCATGCTCCTTTGTGAGCCCCGAAAGCTTTCGGAGCTCATGTCGATTCCTGCGAAAGCAGGAATCTATAGGATTGTCTCTGGATTCCCGCTTACGCGGGAATAACAGTTCTTCATCCTCCATTATAAGTCCTTGTCTTATTAATGATTCAATTGACAATCCCCGAAGAGGGTTCACGTTTCTTGAGCTCATAGTTGTTTTGTTTCTCGTCTCGCTTGTCATGGCTGTTGTCCTTCCGTCTTTCGGACTGTTTGGAGAAAATAAGATCAAATCCGAAGCACGGGAAATGGCTTCAATACTGAGGTATATGAATGACAGTGCAGTATCAAGGAAAGAGACCTTTCTGATAAAATTTGACCTCGATAAAAATATGGTTTACTGGAAGGGGCCGGATGGAGAAAAAACGAGAAAGTTCGATGACATAACCGGCGTTATGACCCAGTCGGCAGGAACGGTCTCAAAAGGCGAGCTGATCCTCTTCTTCGAACCTCTCGGCGTCAGGGAAAATCTCAGCGTCTATATGAGCAGGGAACATAAGGATATGACAATCACTATGAACCATTTAAGCGGAAGAGTGAAGATAGTGCAGAATGAAAAATGACAAATGCAACATGCAAAATACAGCATAAAAGTTTTCGAAGCTGTTATCTCCGGTCAGGAATGCATAGTCCCTCAGGAGGAGGTTTTACCCTTCTTGAAATCCTTATTGCTCTTGCAATCGTAAGCGGTCTTCTTGTCACGCTTATATATACCATAAACTATCAATTAGGACTTATCGACAGACAGGAGACTATTACGACTGCAACCCTTCTGGCAAAGAGCAAACTGAATGATTTAGAACGAAAACCTGAAAATGTGAAAGGAAAATTTGATCCGCCGTATGACAGATATGCCTTTGAGACATTTGTCAAGGAGTCACCGTACATAGGAATCTCCGAGATCATCGTTGTAATTAAATCAGGCAATGAAGAGGTAAAGCTGAATGAGTTTATTTTTAAATAGGAATAACCCCATCCCCCCCAATCCCCCTCTTACCAAGGGAGGGCAAAGGGGGGGTGCTGGATTTACCCTTATAGAAATTCTCGTCGCTGTCGCAATTCTTTCGATAGTACTCGCTGCAATATACAGCACCTTTTTCCTGAGTCACAGAGCGATTGAAGGAATGGACGAATCACTGTTGAAACTTCAGGAGTCGAGAAATGCGATTGACATTTTACGGCGTGAGCTGGATTCTGTTTATTATGAGGGAAAAGATGATAGCACAATACTGCAAATACAGGACAGGGACGTCTACGGCAAGCAGGCTACGCAGCTTAGTTTTACATCCTTTTCAGTATTAAGACCCGGCATTTCCAAAATCTCATATTATATTGAAGACAAGGATGGAAATTTGAATCTCCTGAAGAAGATAGAATCTCCGTACAGCAAGGAAGAGACTGAAGGTGTTGATATCATCGAGGGGCTCGAAGAATTTACTGTTGAGGCTAAGTACAACAATACGTGGGTGAAAACATGGGATACGGAAATAAATAAGAACCTGCCTGACGAAATCAGGATTACCCTGTCGGTAATGGTTAAAGGGAAAAAAATGACCCTTTCAGACATATCTAAACCGATGTACGGAAAAAAGGTCTGATGCACGCTTTAAATAATCAGAAAGGCATAGCACTGGTTGTGACCTTACTGGCACTTGTTTTAATTACTGCCATGGTGGTTGAATTTTCGTATGGGGTCTATACAGGTACGAATAATCTCTATAATTGGCGCGACTCGCAGCGCCTTTCCATCATGGCAAAGTCAGGCATAAATGTCTCAGCAAAGATTTTGTCGGAAAAGCTGAACGGCGAGACTTATTCGTATCCCGGGTCCATGGAACTGCCTGTCGAAAACTCGTTTGAAGATTTTAACGGGACAATAGTAGTAAGGATTGAAGATGAGACTTCTAAATTCAATGTCAATTCTTTAGTTTCAAGTGGAGAAGTTTTTAATGGGACTGCATATAAGTCATTTCAGAAACTTCTCAAAATCCTTTCATTAGATGAAAAGATCGCAGACAGGGTAATAGACTGGATTGACAAGGATAATGTGGCCAAACTTCCTGATTCTGAACAGAATGCAAAAAATTCTGCGCTCCTCAGTGTTGATGAGCTTCTCTTAATAAATGGAATAAGCAAAGAAGATTATGATAAATTATTGCCATATGTAACTGTTTATGGAACCAGGGATAACCTTTTTATTAACATTAACGGTGCTGAAAAACCTGTTCTTCAGTGTCTTTCAGATGAAATAAACGAAGAACTTGCTCAGAGAGTGATTGAGTACAGGAAGATAAATCCTTTTGAAGATATTACCCAGATGCAGAAAGTAGACGGGGTTACCTCGATGATTTATAATCCCATTAGCAGCATGATAACAGTGAAAGGTACACATTTCTCTATCAATTCCACTGCTGCTTCAGAAGGGGTGAAGAGGATTATCGTGACTGTACTTAATACATCCTCATCATCTGCAATGATTGAATACTGGAAGGAATATTGATGGGCAAATCAGTTTTTATTGACATACAAGAAGAGGAATTAAGCATATACCTGTTTGAGGTAAAAGGCAGTCAATATGAACTGAGAGAGAGCAAAAAGTATCCCGTTTCCTATAAAAATGATTTCTCTATCGATAGAGTACCGGAAGACATAGGAAATGCTTATGTAAGCTTACCTGCCGGCAGTCTTAACTTCAGGGTCATCGATCTGCCGTTTTCCGATAAGGACAGAATCAGGGAAGTTCTTCCATATGAACTCGATGGACTGATACTGGGTGGATCTGACAAAGTTGTATTCGATCACATAATCGTCGGAAATTCAGAAAATACATCTCAGGTCCTTGCTGTATATATAGAAAAAAATATCATCCGGGAGATTCTTGACAAACTAAAATCTCATAACCTGGACCCCGTATTCGTCACTTCCCTGGAACTGAGAAGCTTGATGAAGGATTTTGACCTCTCAAAACTTTTTTCACCGGTGACCTTGGAAGACGAGGAGAGGATAGCACTTGCCCTGGAGGAAATGAAAGCACCGACGGTAAATCTGAGAAGGAGCGAATTTTCGTACACCCGGGATATTGAGAAAACTAAAAAATCTCTGAGAATTACAGCAGTGCTGCTGATACTCATCGCACTTGCCCTGTCAGGGAGCTTATTGTACAAAATCGTATCCGTACGGTATGAGATAGCATCCTTGAAGAATGAAATACGGAAGGATTATCGAGATGTCTTTCCTAATGAAAAGAATATTGTGAATGAACTCTATCAGCTTAAATCCCACATGAAAGAATTAAAAACCAGGGAGGAGATTTTTATCGGTGTAAAGCCTCTCGACGTCCTTCTCAAGATTTCTCAGATTGACAGACAAGGAGTTGTATTCAATGAGGTCACAGTGGACAGGGAACTTGCCCTGAAGGGTGAAGCCCCGTCATTAAGTGATATCCAGCAGGCAAAGGAAAGACTGGATAATATCTTCAGCGATGTGAGCATAGCCGATTCAAAGTCCTCGGCACAGGGAAGGATGATGTTTACTATTACGGCAAAGGAGAAAGGGATTTGAGGGAATTTCTCAGGAATAGAAGGTTGCTTTATATTGCCTCAGGATTGATTATTTTTATCATTATTTCGGCGTTCGGAATGAATCAGCTCGCGTCTGCAAAAAAAGAATTGCAACAGCTGAAAGACCAGCGAAAAGAAATAATGATGCTGCATGATGAGTATGTATCCCTCAAACAAAAAATTGATGCGGTTGAAAGCAGGAAAAATCTCACCAACGTTCAGGGTATTATCCAGGCTGTTGATGAGGTTTTTTCCTCTACAGGATTAAAAGATAAAGTGAAGACAGTTAAGGCAACGGGAAAGAGGGAATCAAAGGACGGATCTGAAGAAGAGGCTGATGTCTATATAGAAAAAGTTACTATGAATGAAACAGTGAATATTTTTTACAGGATTGAAAACGCTCCCATGGTTCTTACCATCAAAAAGGCGACAGTAAAAAAGGCGTTTGAAAACCCGGAGCTCCTGAATATCTCCCTATCCCTCTCTTTTTTAAAGACTAAGTGAAGCAATAATGCTTCATAGCAAGACAATAAATCATAAAAATAATCCCCTTCAATCCCCCGTTACAAAAGGGGGACTAAGGGGGATTTTTCGTAAAGGGGGGCAAGAGGGATTTTTAGGTAAAAAAATTATTATCGCTCTTGCTGCTGTTCCAGTTGTTATCTGGTGTATATGGATAGCATTTCCGGCAACTGCGATAGAATCCATCATAGAAGATTCCGCCAAAGATTATATGATCGACTTGGAGGTTCAAGGGCTGCAAAAAGGATTATTCTATGATTTGAGTATTGACAACGTAATGCTGAAAAGTTCCTCTCAAGAACTTTTCTCCTTGAATAATATCAAAGGCCGAATAAATCCGCTCAGTCTTATCATGTTACGGTTGAGTTTGTCATACGATGGAACTGTCGGAAGAGGGCCTATCTCGGGAAATATGAATCGTGCCGGCAAAGAGATGCAGATGGAACTCGTTTTTAAAGACGCAGAGATGAATGAGGTACCATTCTTCAAATCTTTCGGGATACGGGGAACCGGAACCATTTCAGGCAGACTAACCATGATGAATGATAAGGGACACATTGATTTTGCTACAAACGCTGCAAGCTTTGAGCCGGCAGATTTTTCCGGTGTCAAGGTGCCACTGAATTTTTTTAATACCGTAACAGGATCAGTGGATATAACAGGAAACATTATAAATATTGTTTCTGTTACCCTCGAGGGCAGGGACATCTATGCGAGGCTGAAAGGTGTTATTAAAGACAGAGTCGCGGACCTCAATATGGAGTTGATGCCCGGTAAATCTTTTCTCGAAAATCCCCTGGTCCGTATTGAGTTGGATCGGTACAGGATTTCTCCGGGATATTATATAATTCCAATTAGGGGCCAAATCCCCATATAAGGAGGTAACGTGCTTAGGTATGCATTTCTGGTTCTCATCATACTGAGTCTCCTGTCATGCGGAGGGGATATCCCCGGGAGGAATTCCCCGTCTGTTTATAAAGAGGGGGAGATAATCGTCAAATTTAAGACAGGTGTCCAGGAAGATAAGAAGTACAGCGTTCACTATGCCCTGGGCTCGAAACGGATTAGAACGTTAGGGCAGGAGGGGCTTGAGAGGATAAGAATACCGGAGGGTATTTCAGTGGAAGAGGCAGTTGATTTATACAGGGCGGATCCGGCTGTTGAATATGCCGAACCGAACTTCATAGTTAGGGCCTCTATGTTGCCGAATGACACCAGATTTAATGAACTCTGGGGTTTCCACAACACCGGCCAAACGGTAAATGGTACAACCGGTACTTTTGATGCTGATATCGATTGCCCTGAGGCCTGGGATATCATAAAAGACTCTTCTTCCGTAACCGTTGCAGTTATCGATACCGGTGTCGACAGTAACCATCCGGACCTATCGGATAATCTGATAGCTGGTTATGATTTTGTCAACAACGACAATGATCCTGACGATCTTAATGGCCATGGCACACATGTGGCAGGTATCATTGGAGCAGTGGGTAATAATATGAAGGGAGTTGCTGGAGTAAATTGGCGTGTCAAGATCATGCCGCTGAAAGTACTTGATCAAACTGGAGAAGGCACTGTCGCTGATGTTATCGAAGCGATAGTGTTTGCAGCGACAAATAACGCAAGGGTTATTAATCTGAGTTTAAGCGGGCCGGACTATTCGCAGTTGCTGTATAATACAATAGCATTATACAGAAATGTCCTCTTTGTAATCGCAGCCGGCAACGGTGGAAGTGGATTCGGCGATAATAATGATCTAACACCTGCATATCCTGCGAGCTTTGATCTCCCGCATATTCTTTCCGTTGCAGCAACAGATCAAAATGATAACCTGACAATATTTTCAAATTATGGGAATACGTCGGTGGATGTGGCTGCACCGGGGGTAAACATTCTGAGCACGATACCCTCTTTTACAACAGGCATAACATATAGCGGGGCATATAAGGTCGTGTATTTATCATATGGCTTTGAAGGAATAAACGGTCCTGCTATTCGAAATGCTGTTATGCAGAATGTTTTGAATTTTCATAACGTCGTCCAGAGTGACAAAATACTCCTTGTTGATGATGATGGAGGAGATTCTTATGAAATTTACTTTACACAGGCTCTTCAGGCCCTCGGGAATACATTCGATTCTTATTCAGTCCCTGCCGGAAGCAATGGCCCGTCAGCTGCCCAATTAAATCAATACAAGCTTGTGATATGGTTTACGGGTGATCAGTTCAGCAATACCCTGACGATTAACGATCAGGCCAACCTTCAGTCTTTTCTGGATAACGGAGGCCGTCTTTTCATAACCGGTCAGGACATCGGATACGATATCGGGACAAGCAGTTTCTATCAGAATTATCTTCATGCTGTTTATGTTACCGATGACACAAACGGAAGATTTTTCACCGGGGTCCATAATTTCACCGGTCTTTTTGTAGACCTTCCTCTGACATATGGAGACGGTGCAAAAAATCAGGATTTTGTAGATGCAATAAAACCACTGGGCAGTACGGAGGCCTTTTATATCAGTTACGATGATGCTTATCAGTTTTTTAATGGGACATCGATGTCCACTGCGGTCGTTGCTGGTGTGGCAACACTCATAGGTGCATATTACGGCAGTTTCAATGCTGATCAGATAAAGGGCACGATCCTGACTACTGTTGAAGTGAAACCATCTCTTCAGAATAAGATTCTGACACGAGGCAGAGTAAACGCATATAAAGCAATAACATCTCTCATGTCACCAACTACCCTTGATGCTGTTGTTCAGTCAAAAACACAGATTGTGCTTACATGGATTGATAATTCTACAGGTGAAGATGGTTTTAAGATAGAAAGAAAAGAGGCCGAAGAACAATTTCTGGGAATAGCCTCTATTGCAAAAAATCAGACTGCATATACTGACAGTAGTCTCAAGGCTGGAAAAACTTATACTTACAGGTTAAGGGCATTTAATGCCGCTGCTTCTTCTCCATATTCCAATGAGGCATCCGCGACTCTTACGGGAGGAGATCAAGGCAGTGGTGGTGGCGGTGGCGGCGGATGCTCCATAGGCAAGCCCCAGAATTATCAAACTGCTTTAGCAGATTCCATTGTATTATTGATGCCTTTTGCGATTATCTGGATAATAAAGAGAATGAATCGAGATGACTATGCTGGCAGGGGAAAAGGCAGCCGTAAAAAAGATCAGTAAAATGCAGCAGGCTTCTCATGTATCCCGGGAACTTACCGTAGGACAGTTTATTAAAACGTTCACAAAATCCTTTTTAGCTATAGGTTTCTTGATAGTTCTGTTAGTTCTCTACCGCCTTGGAATAATGATCGGCCTTGAAGGCGGAGATATGACAACCCCTGGAAAAACATTCCGGGTACTTCTCTCGTTTGTTCAATCACAGAGAGAATTGCAGTACCTTCTTATCGTTACCGGTTTATTCTATCTTTTTCTTAATTTTATCCCCCGGAAGATATACCGGTATTTTTATGTGTTGTTTATTTCTCTTGTTGCCGTATGGATGATTTACCGTATTTTTAATCTTGCACATATCTATTATGCAGGTACTCATATCGGCAGAGACTTTCTCTCACATATAGAAAAATCATCTCTCAGCATGGTGTTTGATATCAAAAGTTTACTCTTCGTGATCATCCCGGTCCCTATCGTCCTGGTTATTCATTTTTTACTGAAACAGCTTGATTACTCACGGTATAGGTATATATCAAAAGGTATTGCATTTTTATTGCTTTCCCTGATGATGTCTTTGTTCATCTTTTTCGAAAACATCGATCGAAGGTCACTGTCTGTACGTATCTGGATGAATGAATTCCGGTATCGTTATCCAATTGCTTCAACGGTTCCCGAGGTTTTTTTATTGTCCTCTTTCCATAACGAAACAGGAAAGGCAGGATACGATATCGCTCAGGAGACAATACCTTCATCAGTTCAGGAAAGACTGAAGGCTTTCTTCGGTGTATATATTAATGAGAAAGAGCAATATCCGCTTTTTAAGCGTGAGGTTTTTCAGAATGCCTTCCCCTATCAGCAGTCTGGTAAAGGAATTTCTACCCCCAACATCATCATCATTGTCATGGAATCCCTTTCTGCCAGACTTTTAGGGCATTACGGTTCTCCCTTTGAAGGAATATCCCCAAATATTGATGCCTTTGCTGAAGCGTCTCTGGTTGTCAGGCCCTTTTATAATACAACAACACCCACAATGAACGGCCTCGTATCTGTTCTCTGCTCCCATTATCCTGTTTTTGGACAAGAAGAATGGCTGGATAATAATGGTGTCATGAAGTTCGATTTGCTCTGCCTGCCCGAGGTCTTAAAAAGAAAAGGGTATCATTCATATAATATAGTTCCCGGTGATCCGTATTTTGCTGTACAATTGCCCTTTATGAAGGCCAACGGCATGGATATAATCTATGGTGCTTTGGACATAAAAGAGATCTTGAAAGAAAAACCTCTTGGCAATATCTTCAGAAAGCTTGCATATTCAGACCGGCAGGTCATAGGATTTTTGTTAAAGGGGCTCAAAAATCGCTCATTTGTAGAGCCGTTTACCATAACTGTCTCGACTGATGACCTGCACCCTCCCTTCAGGTTGCCGGAGGATTGTATCAGATATCCCGGGCAGGACAATGCTATTCTGCATATTATCCATAATGATGACGCAGCTTTTGGAACTTTCTGGGAATACTTCAAAAAGAGCGATCTTGCATCGAATACAATAATAGTTTTAACGTCAGACCATGCGTTTTTCCCGGGTGTTGAATATCAGAAACTCATACAGGATCAAAAAGCAGGATTGTATGATGAAGTCCCTTTTATCATCTATGACCCTACTCATAAACTGCCCAAGACATTAGACGTCACCTCTTCATCGGTAGACATCGTGCCTTCGATGCTCCATCTTTTGAACGTAAATATCCCGAACTCTTTTGAGGGCTTGTCAGTCTTTGATCCCGACGGAAGGGTTAGATATCCAAACGTTCTCGGTTCGCACCATTATCTTTACTTCTACAGGCTTAATGGTAAGAATGTATCTTTTAACCGTGATGATATACACTGTGATACTGCTGCACATGATCCTGCTTCACCTGCCGGGGAGGAAACCTTCACCATGTGCGATTATGTCTCATGGTTGCAGTATAAGCGATGGCTTGTAAAAAATGATCTCATATGGAATAAACTACATGAAACAAAATAAATTGATTGCCATGTCCTATAAGAATATCGTTATTGTTATCGCCATTCTTGCAGGAATCCCTCTGCTCCTGTATTCCCTCATTATCGTAAAATTCAATTCGATAAAGGTACAAACACTTCAAAATCTGCCGCGACATATGATTTGGGCACATCGGGGTTTTACGCAGGGATTCCGGGATAACTCTATTGAAAGTTTTGATGCAGCCCGGAACACGGGTTACTATGGCATAGAAATCGATATCCATTTCCTGGAAGGGAAAGGATTTATTGTCGCACACGATATTTTACCAAAGATGTCAGACAATAACAGCGTCCTTTCTCTTGATACAGTATTTAAACGGTATACGGATCAATTCTATTACTGGCTTGACTTTAAGAATCTCGATACGGACAATGCAGCAGAAAGCGGGAAAATACTTTCGGATCTGGTCAGGACTTATCATTTACAGGGACATGTTTTCATCGAATCACAAAGAGCCAGGGCTTTAAGGAAGCTGAAGTCGGTGGGCCCTGAAATACATACCATTTACTGGCTTCATCGGAATCTGGAAAATAAAACAGCCCTCTTCAAGGCAAAATACAATACGATTATTGCAGGTGCCGACAGTGTCTCATTGCCGGCGGAACACGTCAGTGAGAGTTTTATAGAAAATTTTTCCCATCTCAATATGGCAGTCTTTACGGTAAATGACGCTGAGACTATTGAACAACTGTTTCAAAGAGGAGTCCGTGTCGTTCTCAGTGATTCCGATATGAGAGAACGCTTTCCGCAGGTGTATAAATATCCCCCCAAAATAAGTCCATAAGCAGCATAATAAAGCATATCTGCCTTTGACATTGAAAACAATTTTGTACTATTTGGTATAATTGCTCAGTTATCTTTGATAGACAAGATTTGCCAAAAGGTGAAAAATCGCCCCGGGGATTATATTGTTTGTCTTCATGTAAAGCCATCCCATTACAAGTGAAGGGAAGAAACTCAGAAGCGATATCCATTCGCCTTCAAAAAAGGCATTTGGAAGATGGGCAAGGGCAAAGAACAGGCTTACAAACACAACAGCCTGATAATTCCTGCCAATTGAATCCTGTAAAAAACCTCTGAAAAAAAATTCCTCAGGGAAAGAGATAATCAGAAGCTGCATAAGAACATAAGACCATGTCAGGGTTTTTCCGTCCCCTCCAAACATGAGATAGTAAGGCAGCAGGATAATGACCGATACAAGAAATCCTATCCCGATGTCTTTTAAAGACAATGCTATCCTGACCCTGTATCCTGAAATAATCGGGATTATCAGCATAAGGACGGGTAATAATGTGTAGAACATATGACTGGAGGGTTTTACGGTATGGAGCAAGAAAGACACAGCGAGAATCAGGAGATAGCCGGATATGGTTTTGATGTTGATTGATATTCTTTTATCCAAAATACAAACGCCTAGACTTATGGTATACTTTCACTAACTATTTTACACTATGTCTGCTCTTCGATACATAACTGCAGGTGAGTCACATGGAAAGGCTCTCATCGGGGTTCTTGAAGGCATTCCATCCGGCCTTTCTCTTGCCGAGGAGGATATTGACAGAGACCTCAAGAGAAGGCAAGGGGGATATGGCAGGGGCGGACGGATGAAGATAGAGTCCGACCATGCTGAAATCCTGTCAGGGGTCAGATGGGGAAAGACCATCGGATCCCCGATAACACTCTTCATATCAAATAAAGACTACAAAAACTGGCTTGAAGGCATGTCTCCAAATGCCTTAGCAGAAGGCGCGATCCCTGCTGTTTCGAGGCCAAGGCCAGGTCATGCAGACCTGCCCGGTGCAATTAAATACGACCAGCATGATATACGAAATGTCCTTGAACGCTCAAGTGCAAGAGAAACAGCTATGCGGGTTGCTCTGGGCGCAGTAGCAAAGAGGTTTTTGACGGAGTTCAATATAAAAATCGGCAGCTATGTCATTCAAATAGGAAAAATCAGGATTCACGGGTCATCAGCCATAAGTCAAAAGTCAAATCAAAAACAACTATTTGCGTTTTTTAATAAGGCTGAAAAATCACCTGTCAGATGCCCGGATGAAGAGATATCAAAAAAGATGGTCAAACTGATAGACAAAGCTGTTAAGGAAGGAAACTCACTTGGAGGGATATTCGAGGTTTTTATAACCGGTGTGCCTATTGGTCTCGGAAGTCATATTCAGTGGGATAAACGGCTTGACGGAAAGCTTGCTCAGGCATTGATGAGCGTACAGGCGATCAAGGGAGTTGAGGTAGGCCTTGGTTTTCAGATGAGCAGCAGGTTCGGATCAGAGGTAATGGATGAAATATTTTATCAAGTAAAGAGCGAAGAGCATGTACCCCCACATCCCCTCCACCTGAGGCGGACCAAGGGGGGTAATATCTCCGAACTTGCCATAAAAGGCTTTTATAGGAAAACAAACAATGCAGGAGGGATCGAGGGCGGAGTGACAAACGGTATGCCAATAATCCTGAGAGCTGCTATGAAACCAATACCGACATTAAGAAAACCCCTTCGATCTGTTGACATCATAACAAAGGAGTCTGTTGAAGCAACATATGAACGCTCTGATATCTGCGCAGTACCTGCTGCAGGGGTTATAGGAGAAGCGATGGTTGCTCTCACGATTGCAGATGTTTTTCTCCAGAAATTCGGTGGAGACAGCTTGGCGGAAGTAAAACGAAATTATCAGTCATATATTGAATATATTCAGAACTTCTGATATGTCCGTGAAATTGCAGAAGGAGTACTAAAGAAGATACAGGAAGAATGATCAAAATTTTTTTATGGTCGAGGCAATTGTCATACTTCAGGTAGGTCTATCTTTATGCTAAGTTCCTTTAACTGTTTCGGTTCTACTGCCGATGGTGTTCCGCTCATGAGACAGAATGCCTTCTGTGTTTTTGGGAATGCAATCACGTCCCTTATGGATGAAGCGCCGACCATAATCATGAGAAGCCTGTCAAGACCGAGTGCAATCCCGCCATGGGGAGGTGCACCAAATTCAAGCGCATCAAGCAGGAACCCGAATTTTACCCTTGCCTCCTCTTCGGAGATCCTTAATATCTCAAACATCTTCCTCTGCAGATCGCGCCTGTGGATGCGGATACTGCCGCCTCCGATCTCATAACCATTGAGGACGATATCATAAGCTTTTGCCTTGAGTGAGGTGAGAAGTTCTTTATTATTGATATCACCTGCAAGCATTTTTTCAATATCCTCATCCATCGGTGAGGTAAACGGGTGATGCATTGCCTCGAATCTGTCTTCCTCGTCATTCCATTCGAGGAGCGGGAAATCAGTAATCCATGCGAATTTATAACCCGGTTCTATCAGGTTTAATCTTTTGCCGAGCTCCAGTCTCATCCTGCTCAGTACATCGTGAACGACTTTTTCGCTGTCCGCAACAAAGAGCATCAAATCGCCTTCTTCTGCTTCAAGACGCTGTGCCATCTGCCGCAGGATTTCTTCAGGAAAGAATTTAGAGATCGGAGACTCAAACCCGTTTTTCACTTTGATCCATGCAAGGCCTTTTGCACCGAATGAGATTGCCTCTTCGGTAAGCATGTCGATCTCTTTTCTCGAAAGACCGGCCATCCCCTTGCCATTCATCGCCTTGACTCTTCCGCCAGCCTTTATTGCATCGAGAAAGACTTTGAACGTGCCTTTTTCTGCCAGATCAGCCATTTCTTTCAGTTCAAGGCCAAACCGGAGGTCTGGTTTATCATTCCCGAACCTTTCCATAGACTCATGGAACCCCAGAGAAGGGAAAGGCAGGGCAAGGTCTACATTGAGGATTTCCCCGAAGAGCTTCTTCATCATGCCTTCTATAATTTCTATGACATCAGTTCTGTCTGCAAAGGACATCTCAAGATCAACCTGAGTGAATTCAGGCTGTCTGTCTGCCCGCAGGTCTTCGTCCCTGAAACATTTCACGATCTGGAAGTATTTCTCAAGGCCGGCAACCATTAAGATCTGCTTGAAGAGCTGTGGAGATTGAGGCAATGCATAGAAATTCCCGGGGTTCAGGCGGCTCGGCACGAGATAGTCTCTCGCACCTTCAGGTGTTGATTTTGTGAGCATGGGTGTTTCGATTTCAAGGAATTCCCTTTCATCGAGATAGTCTCTGATAACCTTTGTGACTTTATGTCTGATAATGAAATTTCTCTGCATTTCCGGTCTTCTCAAATCAAGATAGCGGTGTTTTAGTCGCAGCGTGTCTGATGCATCCGCAGCATCTTCTATACCGAAAGGTAAAGGCGATGATTCATTCAGGACTTCGAGTTTATTTATATACATCTCAACCGCACCTGTAAGCATGTTAGGGTTTTCAGTACCCCCCGGTCTCTTCCTGATTTCACCGGATACAGAGATGACGTATTCACTGCGTAAATTGTGTGCGAGTTCATGTGCATCGCCTGCAACATCAGGACTGAACACTACCTGAAGAATTCCGCTTCTGTCACGTAAATCTATAAAAATCAGTCCGCCGTGATCCCTTCGCCTGAAAACCCAGCCACACAGGGTTAGGTTCCGGCCGATATCGGATTTACATATCTCTCCGCATCCTTTATCTCTAACCATGAAACCTCCAAACAGTCAAAACCTTACTATAATATACGATATCTGCTCTTTAGTCATTCCGTCCGTCTTGCATATTGACGGATGTCCGGAATCTTTCCGAATCTCTTTTTCAAAGAAGGATTCTCTATTCGGTCCGCAATCAGGCGGATTCGCTGAGGAGAACTAGTTGCCTGAGGCGACCCGACAAGCGGAAATGACATTGGGAAAACGTCTTAACTTATTAGCTAACTAAAACAACCTCCCTTTTCATTTTATTAACCTCTTCCGGTGTTAAATATCTGTATTCACCAGTCTCGATTTTTCCCAGTTCGATCCCGTTTATTTTTATCCTCTTAAGCTTGAGCACCGGATGATCTATCTTTTCGAGCATCCTCCTGATCTGCCTCTTCCTGCCTTCATAGATTGTCATCTCAAGCCAGGAATTATTTTCTGTTATTCTGATTTTTTTTACCTTTGCCGGAGCTGTTATGCCATCTATGAGCTTAACGCCTGTCTTTAATTTATCAATCTCTTTTTCCTCAGGCAACCCCTTCACTTTAACAAGGTATGTCTTTGAAATCTTTTTAGACGGATGAAGTACTGCATGGGCAAAATCTCCGTCATTTGTCAATAAAAGCAGTCCCTCAGAATCATAATCAAGTCTTCCAACCGGATAGACTCTGTATTTTACACCCTTCAGGAAATCTTTTACAGTCAGCCTTCCTTCAGGGTCATAGAGAGATGTTACAACGTTCTTGGGTTTATTAAGAACGATATAAACTTTCGGCTCCGACCTTAAGAGAAGCTTGCCGTCAATCTTTATGTGATCTTTCACGGGATCTGCCTTTGTACCGAGAGTTGCAATCCGGCCATTTACCGTAACTCTTCCTTCGGTTATCAACTCTTCAGCCTTCCTTCTCGAAGCGATTCCCATTTCAGAAAAAATCTTCTGCAGTCTTTTTTCCATGAGACTTAATAATACCACAGATCGTCTGAATGATTTGCAGAAGACGAGGTTCCGGAATACGGAGAAGCGGTCTAAGAAAGAATGAAAATACCGTTCCGCTGGTATAGACAGAATTTATGCTATTAATTCTCAAATATCTTACATGTCATTTAAGATCTCTCTCCGTCATTCCCCGACCCCCGATCGCAGTCGAGGGCATGCTTGATCGGGGAATCCAGTATCGAGAGGGTTTGGGAAAAGAACTGGATTATCCGGTCAAGCCGGATAATGACAACCATTGGAACAGAGTTCGTTATATATTCAGCGGTGCTAAACCCTTTTCTTTAACCATTTCCTCGGGTCAACAACCAAGAAACTATTATTCCCGTCTGAATAAACAACTTTAGCTATCCTTGCATTCAGTATCAGCCTCTTACACATCATGCATGGTTCAGAGCTGCATTCTTTTTCCCCCTCGTCTGACCCCGATATATAGATCGTTGCGCCACTTAATTCATCGACAGACGCGCGAATAATGGCATTTGCCTCTGCATGAACGCTATGGCAGAGTTCATATCTCTCGCCATGGGGAATCTGCAGTTCTTTCCTTGTGCATCTGCCGACCGCCAGGCAGTCCTTCATCCCTGAAGGAGCACCATTATACCCGGTGCTTACTATTATGTTGTCCTTTGTGATGACAGCACCGTATTTTCTCCTCAGACAGGTTGCCCTTGCTGCAACCGCTTTTGCTATCCCTATGAAATATTCATCCCAGCCGGGTCTGTGTTTTTTTCTCTTTTTCATATTATGGATAATAGCTTACAAGCTTGAGAGCTTGCAAGTTTGTAAAAATATTCACCCTCCCCGGCCCCTCCCATCAAGGGTGGGGAAGATAACCCCTCTCCCCTTGTGGGAGAGGGATAGGGTGAGGGGTATTCAAAGTAAATTTAGAATCTCCTCTTAAATGAAAAACTCAAGGTGAAATCAGGTGCACCTGATGTATTCGGGTCTTCTGTAAAAGACAGCTCAAAGATGTTATTGCCCGAATAATATCTCCCACCGAGAGACAGAAGCACATCTGTCCTGTCTACCGACGCAATGTCGGTCTCAGGGAATGGAGACCCCTGAATGAATACCTGGCCAAGCAGGCTGATATCTTTCCACAGAGCAGCCTCAACAGCTGCTCCACCATGGATGAATTCCCTGAGATCTACTTTTTCATATGCTTTCAAATCACCGGGGAAAACAATCCCAATATTAAAATAAGATTTAAATTTTTCATTCAGGTTCTTATCAATCAGTAAAGCTACGCCGGCGTCGATACCACCGTTTCCAAATCCTGTCTTTGCATCACCTGTCGGGATTTCCAGATCACCTTTTATGCTGATGGCGGGATCACCTTCCAGAACAGGTTTTTTAGCTGTGAGTCTTATATCACTAATTCCTGTCCGCCCGTTTTTCCCTTTTATAACAAGATCTCCGTTTTTTCGAACCTCGTAAAGAAACTCATTATGAGGTCTGTTATGTCTTCCATAGTCAGGAAATCCGAATGCATTGTGATAACTGTTGAGAAAGCCATCCATGAATCCGGAATTGAAACTTACAACCGGTAAATCAAATCCGAGTTCGATGAAATCTTTGATGTTTTTCCTGAACATGAAATTAAGCTCAGTTATTTCCATGTCAAGCCCCATTGACCATCCGGATGAATTACGCACGAGATAAACACTTGAATGAGAAAGGATGGCAGAAAAAGAATCCTTAATAGATGCAGATTCTAAATAAGGCGCATTGATATGAAGGAACAAGGGGAACTGGTTTTTGACCTGCAGAGGTCCGTCGAATGTAAATGCCTTCGAAGAAAGAACTAAAATGATTAGAAAAGACACAAACGGTACTATTGTTTTTTTCATGGCAAAGAATAAAGTAGCAGAGGCAGTTTTTCAAGTCAATTAGAGAAATAAAATTGGCGTCCCCAACGGGATTTGAACCCGTGTTACCGCCTTGAAAGGGCGATGTCCTAGGCCGGGCTAGACGATAGGGACGCAACTGGTGAGCCGCGTTGGATTCGAACCAACGACCCACGCCTTAAAAGGGCGTTGCTCTACCAACTGAGCTAGCGGCCCAAAGGTAACAATTAATTTACCTTTTATTTGCTTTTCTTGTCAAATATCCCGTATGTGTTTCTTTGTATTCGGGAGCAGACCGCCTGACAGTATGATCTCTTTCTCTCTATCATTAAGACTCG